>JACCEB010021385.1_pt1 | contig 85633 bp, 81 predicted proteins | sample 7454761 | NCBI WGS metagenome assembly JACCEB01 (sample SAMN15323454, study PRJNA562643) | freshwater metagenome | isolation source: river surface water | place: USA:Blue River Watershed | collected 2017-08-18 | reverse complement strand
TTCCCCACTCCGGCTTAAATAATAACTAAAGTTATTGTATCACAAAGCCAAAGGGCTTTGCTCTTTTCTTAATATCAAACCTCGCCCCAGCGGGGCAAGGAGTTAGTGAAGTGCTAACGCACGGTTTTTAATATTGCTGCCGCAATTTTTTAAAAATAGCGAAGCTGTTTTTTTAATGGGAGTGTACGTAACTCCTTGCCCCGCTGGGGCGAGGTGGCTGTAAGCCGGAGTGGGGTTGAATTTAATTTTAAAACTGCACATATGTTTGTGCAAAAAAGTTTAATTTTTGCACAAATGAATGTGCAATCTTGTATTTTAGAAACTTATACATGCAAATGAATTGATCTTACTAACAATACACGCAATACAAAGATTGTGGGTTATGTTCGATGTTTTTTTGGTTATCTAGCATATCTTCTACAATTTGGGTTAGAATTTCCTCGGTGTTGCTAACAATTTCTTCGATGGATTGATTTTCTTTGTTTAAGGTAAGGTTCATGTAGCCTTCTTTTTGGTTTTTGAAACTAAAAATACTGGCTTCGATGTTTTTTAAATCGCTAAACTCGGCTTTTTTTAGTAATAAATAGGCGTATAATTGTAGTTGAACGGCTTTACTTTTGGTACCGTCGATTAGTTTTTCGTTGTTTGTAAAGTTTAAATTTTTTCCCTCAACTTTTCCGGTTTTATAATCCACTAAATGATAAGTGTCGCTGTATTTTCCTAATCTGTCCACTGTACCCTTTAAATTTACAGTTTGTACGCCAAATTGAGTGTTTAAATTCACTGTTACCTCACATGAGTTTTCGAGAGAAATAATGGTGTAGGGAAAACCTAGTTTGGTTAAAAAAATCTTTTCCTTTTCGAGAAATTGATGGATATAGTTTTGAGCAATGGTAAATTGTAATTGATTAAAACCAGTTTTAATATTATCGGCGTTTAAAGTGTCCTCGAACTCTTTCATTAAAATATGCTTAAAGTTTTTCTGAAAAAACTCTATATCCGCAATTTTTAAAACCCTGTTGATTGTTGGTTGATACAATTTTTCCAAAGTATTGTGGATTACAGTACCAAAAGATGCGCTGCCGATATTTTCCTCCAATTCCTCTTCTTCCTTCAAACCCAACAAGTATTTGTAGTAAAAATCCATTTTACAATTGAGGTAAGTATTGATTGCAGAAGGCGAAACAGCACCTTGTAAATAGTTTTTAAACTTTGCAATAACCTCGGGCGATTTTTGGATAGTTTTTGTTTTTTTATCCAAGTTAGGAGAAGGAGCGTAGGTTTGGAAGTTTATGGAGTGATTAGTGCTATACTCGGGCAATTCTTTTTGAATTTGCTGAATAAACCTGCTGGGTTCGCCGCTAGTTCCTAATCCATCCGAACTGGTATAGTAAAATAAATGAACGTTTTTAGCCTTTTGAATTAAGCGATAAAAATAATAAGCAAAAATAGCATCCTGCTCGTGGTGAGTAGGTAAACCGTAATATTTAGCAATATCAAAAGGGAAAAACGAATTGTTTTTGCGCCCTTGCGGTAAAACACCCTCGTTGGCACTTAGGATGTACACGGTATCAAAATCAATTGCACGCGTTTCTAACATACCCATAATTTGAATACCCGATAAAGGTTCACCAAAAAAGGAAATTTTTTCTTTATTTAAAACCTGTTTGATTAAGCTTTTAGCTGAGTTTAAATTAAATTCAACAAAATTTTTATCAATAGTTTGTGTTAATTTACGTAAAGCAATAGTGTAATGATAAAGGTATTCGATTTTTAAACCTTTATCCAAATCTGCTGCGTCACCTTTTTCGATATTTTCCTTTAAAATTTGAATAATTTTTAAAAGCTGATGTAAGATTTTTCCGCCAATTAAATCGCTGTCCTCAGGGAAACAAACTAAGCTCATTTCCTCGCCAAGGTATTTAGCGATAAAATTTTTAGATAAGTACACCTTTTTATATTGTTGAATATCTGTTTTAAAACCATTAAAATCGGTGTTTTTCCCAAATAATTCTGCTGCAAAAGGATGATCGATTAACTTAAAAACATCTTTGTAATAATAAACAGCTTGTTTATTCCCTTTAGATTTTCGCCAAATATCTAATAATGTGGTAATTAAATTAGCTAAAGGTGTATTATCTAAAGCATATCCCATGGTTATATTGGCAGTTTCTACGTTGTTGGGTAAGGCGTATAACATAGGAAGTAATAAATCTTCCTCGTTTAAAACCACAGCGGTACGTAAAGCCTCTGTAGGGCTTTGTTTTTGTAGGTTGCTAGCCAGTGCCTTAACTTGTCCGTAACGAGAGTTGCACTCGTAAATAGTTATATTTTTAGCTTCCTCAAAACTTTTATGCAACCATTGGCTGTTATTGTTAGGCCATTTTTGTAAGTATCTGCGCATAAAAATACCCGCTTCTTGAATATTGTTTTTTACATAATAAGCATCCATGTCCCAAATAATTTCGGCTTTTTGGGTGTTAACCAAAGCGTTGATAATTTTTTCTTCGGCAGCCGTTAAAGCATTTAAACCAGCAATAACAATTTGGATGTGTTCGGGTATTTTTTGAATGATTTGGGATATGTTTTGCGCGGTATTTTTTAGGTGTAAGCTAGATGAAAACTCATTTTTATCGATACATTGTTGCTGAAAATCATGATACAACAAACCAAGGTTTTTCCAAAAGGCAATAAATTCTTCTTCGCCGGCAGTTAGCGGACTGCCATCTAAATTCCATAATTCTATAGCTTTAGCATCATTAATATGACTAAAAAACTCGTTGGTATTGATTAAATATCTATCTAAATCTCCAAAATCCTTTAATAAATTCCCGCTCCAAGATAAAAATTCATCAAAACCCTCAGGGATTTTGTTTTGAGCTTGTAAAATTTTGCAATAAGATGAATATAAACGAATTACAGTTTCGATTTTATCGATTTTTTGAACAGGGTTTAGTTTGTGTAATAAATCCGTAACCGACAAAATTTGAGGAGCTACAAAGGTAGATTTTTTAATTTCGCTTAAATAGTTGATAAAAAAAGTACCCGCACGTTTAGATGGTAGCACCATCCAAGTGTGTTCTAAATCGTAATTTTTATCGTGAATATATTGTGCTAATTGATATAAAAAATCTTTGTTCATGTAATTGTATTTCAGTTTTTTAAATATATTTAGTTTCCTAAATGCTTTAATCCATTTGTAACCTCAATACGGTGTGTGCATTTTTTTAAAACCTGAAAAGCCATTTCTGCCATTAAGTTTCCTTTGTTATCCAAACAAGGGTTAATCTCTACCATTTCGAAACAAACAATTTTAGGCGATTTTAAAATTTCTACCAAAATATCCTCCACTTCATTTAACCATAAACCATTTGGAACAGGCGTACCCGTACCTTTGCTTAAGGAACTATCCAAAACATCCACATCATAACTCACATAAATAATATCGCAATGATCCAGTTTTTCCAAAGCCTTTTTACCCGTTTCGCGAGCGCCTGAGTTACGTATCTGCTCAATGGTATAATTGGTCATTCGGTGAAAATCCATCAAATCATCCTCTGGCCATTCTGTATCTCTAACCCCAATATATACAATATCCTCAGGAAAAATTTTAGGCGCAATACCCCCCAAATTTTTTAATTTATCCCAATACTCCATAGTTTCATCATCGGGTTCGTTCATCCTAGCTTTTTTATGATCCAAATTTAACGCGATACACAAAGGCATACCGTGTAAATTACCAGATGGAGTGGTGTAAGGAGTATGAATATCAGCATGTGCATCCACCCAAATAATTCCGATTTTTTTATCAGGATAAGCCATTTTTAAGCCCGAAATAGTACCCGCCGCCGTGGAATGATCACCAGCTAAAACAATAGGGAAATGTTTACCCTCGGTAACAATAGAGCATATTTCGTTTGCTAAATTTTCGCAAACATCATAAAAAGCGTTAATACGCTTAGCATAACGATAAGGAGTATTGTTATATAACTCGTCGTTTTTATCCCAAATTTTTTTTAATGGATAAATGTTGAAATATCTGTTTTCTATGCGGTTTGCAGCAACCTTAACAGCATCAATACCTAGGGAAGCACCGCGAGTACCAGCGCCAATTTCGGAGTGTAATTCTAGTAATAAAATATTGTCCATAAAGTTGGTGGTTTCAAATGTTTAGCGTTTTTTTGTATTCGAAAAAGTAAATGTATTAATAAATAAGCTTTTTAAAAAATAAATGAACCTATCTTATTTTGATTTGTTAGAGGAGAACTTAATTGAATCTCCCGAGTTTCAGGTAAACGAAAAAGGCCATTTGTGGTTTAAGGATTTGGATTTATATAGTTTAATCCAGCAGTATGGGGCGCCTTTAAAATTAACTTATTTACCCAAAATAAGCGAACATATACAAAAAGCTAAAGAATATTTTGATAAAGCTTTTAAAGAATGCGATTACAAGGGCAGTTATACGTATTGTTACTGCACAAAAAGTAGTCATTTTTCTTTTGTATTAAATGAAGTTTTAAAAAACGATGTACATATAGAAACTTCATCGGCTTTTGATATTCCGATTGTTCGAAAAATGTACGAGTTAGGTAAGTTAACCAAAGATAATTATGTGGTTTGTAACGGTTTTAAACGCCCGGAATATACCAAACAAATTATTGCATTAATCAACGATGGTTTTCATAATACCATTCCGGTAATTGATAATATCAACGAGTTTGATTTGTATAAAAAATCAATTACCAAAAATTATAAAGTAGGTATTCGTATCGCTACGGAGGAAACGCCAAATTTTGATTTTTATACCAGTAGATTGGGAATTAATCCGAGTAAAATTGAGGAGTTTTATACAGATGTGATTGCTAAAGAAAAAAATGTGGAATTAAAAATGTTGCACTTTTTTATCAATACAGGAATAAAGGATCATATTTATTATTGGAACGAGTTAAATAAATGTTTGCGATTATACATTAATCTTAAAAAGATTTGTCCAACTTTAGATACTTTAAATATTGGTGGAGGTTTGCCATTTAAAACACATTTAGGATTTGATTACGATTACGAGGAATTTATCAGCAAAATAGTTTACACGATTAAAGATGCTTGTGAGGAAGAAGGGATTGAGGAACCTAATATTTTTACCGAATTTGGAAGTTATACTGTTGCAGAAAGCGGAATGGTAATGTATGAGGTGTTGGATGAAAAATTACAAAACGACCGAGAATCGTGGTATATGATTAACAATTCCTTTATGACAACCTTGCCAGATGCTTGGGGATTGGACCAACGATTTATCATGTTGCCTATTAACAGATGGTTTGAAGATTTTAAAAACGTGTTTTTAGGAGGTTTAACTTGTGATAGTATGGATTTTTACAATGCCGAAATTCACGATAATAAGTTATTTTTACCATTGTTAGACAAAAAAGACCCTTTGTATATTGCGTTTTTTTACACAGGAGCTTATCAAGAATCTATATCGGGTTTTGGGGGGATTAAACACTGTTTAATACCTTCGCCAAAACATGTGATTGTGGATAAAGATGAAAATGGAAATATTATTTCGAGTTTATTTGCGCCCGAACAAACTTCAGAGAGTATGTTAAAAATTTTAGGATATTAATTTTAATCAATTTTAAAAATCAAATATATATGGAAATTAATAAGTTTAGTAAGGTAATTACGCAAGATCCTACTCAGCCGGCTTCTCAGGCGATGTTGTATGGAGTAGGTTTATCTGATGAGGATATGAATAAAGCCCAAGTGGGTATTGTGAGTACAGGTTACGAAGGTAATACATGTAATATGCACTTAAATGGTTTTGCTTATGATGTTAAAACAAGTGTGCAATCTGCTGATTTAGTAGGTTTGGTTTTTCATACTATTGGTGTATCGGATGGTATTTCGAATGGTACTGTGGGTATGAAATATTCTTTAGTATCTCGTGATGTAATTGCAGATTCTATCGAAACAGTTGTAAATGCTCAGTTTTATGATGCTGTTGTTCCAATTGTGGGTTGTGATAAAAATATGCCAGGGGCTTTAATTGCTATGGGTAGATTAAATCGCCCAGGAATTATGGTATATGGTGGAACTATTCGTTCTGGCGAGTGGTGTGGAGAAAAATTAAATATCATTAGTGCTTTTGAAGCTTTAGGTAAAAAAGTTGCTGGCGAATTATCTGAGGAGGATTATAAAGGAATTATCAAAAATGCTTGTCCGGCTGCAGGTGCTTGTGGTGGTATGTACACTGCAAATACCATGTCGAGCGCGATAGAGGCTTTAGGTATGAGTTTACCTTACAGTTCATCTAATCCTGCAGAAAGTAAAGAAAAAATTGAGGAGTTAAAATTAGTAGGACCAGCTATTCGCAATTTATTAGAAAAAGATATTAAACCTAGAGATATAATGACTAAAAAAGCTTTTGAAAATGCTTTGAGAGTGATTGTGATTTTAGGAGGTTCAACTAATGCAGTATTACACTTAATTGCAATGGCAAATACTGTGGATGTAGATTTAACTTTAGATGATTTCCAAAAAATGAGTGATACAACTCCTTTATTAGGAGATTTAAAACCAAGTGGAAAATTCATGATGGAAGATTTACATGAAGTAGGTGGTGTTCCTGCTGTAATGAAATTTTTATTAGAAAAAGGTTTATTACATGGCGATTGTTTAACAGTAACTGGTGAAACAATTGCGCAAAACCTAGCAAAAGTTCCAGGTTTAAAAGCAGGTCAAGAAGTTATCCGTCCGTTGGATAATCCTATTAAAAAGGATGGTCACTTACAAATTTTATATGGAAATATCGCACCTAAAGGTTCGGTAGCTAAAATTACAGGTAAAGAAGGTGAGCGTTTTGAAGGAACTGCGGTTTGTTATGATGATGAATTTGAAGCGATTGATGGTATTTTAGCAGGTGAAGTTGTGCCTGGAAATGTAATCGTAATTCGTTATGCAGGACCTAAAGGTGGTCCGGGTATGGCAGAAATGTTAAAGCCAACATCGGCGGTTATGGGTAAAGGTTTAGGAAAATCAGTTGCTTTAATTACTGATGGAAGATTCTCTGGTGGTTCGCACGGTTTTGTGGTTGGACATATTACACCTGAGGCGCAAGTGGGTGGAAATATTGCTTTAATCCAAAATGGAGATAAAATTATTATTGACGCAGAAAAAAATACAATTGATGTATTGGTTTCGGATGAAGTTTTAGCTGAAAGAAAAAAATCTTGGGTACCTAAGGAATTGCCAAAACGAGGAATATTGGCAAAATATGCACGTACGGTTTCCTCGGCATCCGAAGGTTGTGTAACAGATAAATTTTAATCGAACTTAGGTTAAATCATAATTTTAGTAAAAGGAGCGCTTTTAGCGCTCTTTTTTGTTTACAAAAGTTTACTTTTGTGTTATTGTTTTATTTACTTTAAGCTACAAATATGTTTCAAAATTTTAAAGACAATTTACCTAATATTTTGGTGGTAAACGATGATGGTATTACGGCACCAGGAATTCGTGCTTTAATAAAGTTTATAAAACCTTTCGGAAATGTTTTTGTGGTTGCGCCCAACCAAAGTATGAGTGGTATGGGACATGCAATTACTATCAATTCTACTTTGCGTTTAAATTCTTATAACGGTGGGGAGGATATTCCAGAATTTGCATGTTCGGGAACACCAGTGGATTGTGTTAAATTTGGAGCTAAGTTGTTGGGCGATAAAAAAATAGACTTAGTAGTTTCGGGTATTAATCATGGTTCTAACTCAAGTATCAATGTAATTTACTCGGGTACCATGTCGGCTGCCATTGAAGGTGCCATCGAAGGAATTCCTGCTATTGGATTTTCGCTGTGCAATCATCGTTTGGATATCGATTTTTCGGCTTGCGAATGGGTGGTTAAAACAATCGTGGAAAAGGTTTTGGCAGAAAAACATAATTGTTTTTGCTTAAACGTAAATATCCCTTATTTGCCTAAGGAGGAAATTAAAGGGATTAAAACTTGCCGACAAGCGAAAGCCTATTGGAAGGAGGATTTTGAAGAAAGGCATGATCCAAACGGACAAACCTATTATTGGTTAAAAGGAAGCTTTGTAAACGAAGATAGTGGAGAAGATACTGATGTTTGGGCTTTAGATAACGGTTATGTTTCGGTAGTTCCTGTGCAATTTGATTTAACTAATTATAAAGCTTTACAACTTTTAAATTTTTAGCAATGATTTACAGTGAAATAAACTTTAAAAAATTATTATTTCCCCTTTCAGCCTTCGGCAGCTTTCCCAAGGAAATTAGTCGAGTATTTTTTAGAAAAAACTTTATAAATAAAAATGACGTTTGTTCTAAATAGCTCAACTCCTTGCGTTGAGGCGAGGTGCCCGATAGGGCGGAGTGGTGATAATACAATAGTTTATTTTAAATAATTTAAATTTTTAGCAATGACACCTAATAATCAAACGATCGTAAAATTTTCGATAGCGGGTTTAATTTTACCCATTTTAGCTTCTCCATTGGTTAATTTTATATTGGTATCTCAAGGGCCAAAAAGAGTAGATGATCGAGGATTTATTGTAGGAACTTATACTTTTTCCGAATACTATCAAATTTTAATCACCAATCCGCCTAAATTGGCAATTTTTATGAGTTTATGCGCTTTGATTAATTTGCCTGTTTTTTTCTGGTTTTTACATAAAGAAAAAGATTATCAAGCAAAAGGGATTTTAATGGGAACTTTAGTTTATTTTGTGATATTTATGATTTTTAAATTAGGGTAATATATATCACTTTTTTTGTAAAATTGTAATTTCGTTATCGTAAATTATTTTCCAATTTGGTTCGATTTTTAATGAATTTGTGATGCTATCAAATTGATTAATATTTATAGGATATGGGTTTTCTAAATTTGAAAAAACTATATATTCGGCATCTTTAATTATAGGGAATTGGTATATTTTGTCTCTTAAGGATAGATGAGGTAAAAATGGAGACTGCGCGCTTACAATTGCGTTTTTGGGTATTTTTTGGAGTTGCTCGTGAATATTTTTAACATTATACTCTCTAGTGTAGTGTCCTTTTTTATACCATCTTATCCTATTTTTATCAGTAAAAAATATAGTATTGTCCATTGTTCGGATAGTTGATACGCTAACTAAAATTATACAAATAACAATTAAATATTTTTGAACTTTAATGGATTGAATATCTTCAATAACTTTAAAAATTCCAATGGCAAATATTGGTGCAAATTCTATGTTATATTGTCCGCCAATTCCCCATATGGCAATGTTGTTGTGAAAAAATTTTTGGAAATAAATTGGGATTAACATAATTAAATAGTGAGGCTTTTTAAATAGAAAAAATAATCCTGAGAAAAGTAAAATTAAATGTGTTTCTATTTTAACAAAGTCTCCAAATGAACTTTGGTTGTGATTGATAAAAAGTGTTTTAAATGAATGTGTTGGATGAGTAATTAGGTGTATAAATGCTTCGAACATTGTATTTCCTAGTACAGAATAATTAAAATGTGGATAGTTTCCGTTATTAGCTATTTTGGGCATTATAAAATTGGTAATGATTATAAAACTCAAAAAACTAATTAAGGAAGAGGATATTAGATAATTGCGCAATATTATATTTTTTCGATATTCTATTGTTAATCCAATTAGTATAAATGTTAGCCAAAACGACATGTTTTCTTTGCCGATGATAATAAATAAAATACATAAAGACGAAAAGAATAGCTTTTGTTTTTGAATATAAAAAAATAGCCAAGGGACTAATGATGCAGCAATTACATTGCTGTGATAATCGTATGCAACACTGCTGAAAACTCCGTAAAACAAATAAAAATAGATTGTTGCGTATAGTGCTATTTTGTTATTTAAGTTATTGTAAGTGAATATTTTGTATATGCCTATTCCTCCAAAAAGGATAAAGATAATTTGAATAATAAGTAATGTGTAAGTTTTAAAAAGTATAGTAAGAGGCGAAAATATTATTAAGTAAATATCAAAATGATCAGCAAGTAAATTTTCTTCAGTTTCTTTAAATACTGTGCTATCATTCAAATTTAAATTAAGGTAATCGAACAATGCATTTGTGTAAGCTCCTAAATCTAAAGCAAAAGTTCGGAAATTGTAATGATTTACTAATGAAATTAAGGAGTATAGGGTAAAAAAAACAATGCATAAAATAATTAGGCTTTTGTATTTTTTTATCCAAAACATAATATTTTAATTTAAATGCCAAATGTTTTTGGAAAAATTTTGAATTAAAACTTTACTAGCGCAATATTTATTTATTTCTTTTAATTCAAATTTTGTAACTTCTTTTTTTAAAATATCTAAAAGTTCTTTATCTTTTTCGTTTAACGTATTTTTATCCATTAAATCAGCAATACACTCAAGATAAATTAGATATTGTGAAGTGTTTTTGATATTTACAAACATAAAGTTTTTTTAAAATTTACGCAAAAATATATTTTTTAATCTATCGTATCAAGTTAAAAATGACAATTGTTTAAATTATTTACAAACAATTTAAATTTTAAAATAAATTAAAGTTCTTTTTTTAAGTCGAGTAGAAATATTTTGATTTTAGTTAAACCTTCAACAACATCCACTTCTTTTTTATTGGAAAGCTTGCCTTTTTTTAATTTTTCCTTAGCACCTTGTAAAGTAAAGCCGCGCTCTTTAACTAAATGATATATAGTTTTTAAAGTTTCAACATCGTCCTTAGTAAACTGGCGGTTACCTTTATTGCTTTTTTTTGGTTTTAATTGAATAAATTCTTTTTCCCAAAATCTTATTAAAGAAGCATTTACATTTAAATATTCGGATACTTCAGTGATGGTATAGTATAGTTTTTCGTTATCTAACATATTAATCCATTGAGGTTATTAAACTTTGAGATATTTTTACAATTTCTTTGTATTCATCAAACGTTAAATCGTTAAAGAAAAAATTAACAGGGTCTACCTTTTTTTTGTTTTGTATAACCTCATAATGTAAATGTGGAGCAGTAGAAGTTCCTGTATTTCCAACACTTCCAATTTTATTTCCTCTTTTTAATTTTTGTCCAACCCTAACATCAATTCTGTTTAAATGAGCGTAAAGCGTTTGGTAGCCAAAACCATGATTGATTATAACGTGATTTCCGTAACCAGATCGGGATTTGATGGCTGTGGTAACTACTCCATCACCAGTTGCATAAATTACGGTACCAATTTTTGCAGTGAAATCAATTCCTGTGTGCATTTTCATAACATTGTAAACTGGATGCAAACGCATTCCAAAACCAGATCCAGCACGAATTAAATTTTTGTTTGGAATAGGTTGAATTGCTGGAACATGCGCCAATTTTTTATGTCTTCTGTAAGTTAGTTTTTCAATTCGTTCAAAACTTTTTTTGTGTTTTTGTACTTTTTGTTCAAGGTAATGTAATTTTTCGGCAGTTTCTAACATTAATTTAGCGTTAGAATATGATTTTATGTGCTGATACTCTTCATTTTCAGAAAACTTTTTAGTTTTTAATCTTTCGGAAATAGGAACACTACCAAAAATATTGGTGTACACACTATCGTCTCTAAGCCTTAAAACATTTAATTCTTGTTCTAGTTCATCCATTTTGGTGGATAAAAAGTTATATTCGCGTTTTAGTTTAGAATTTTCCAAAATTTGTTTTCGAGCAATTATTTGCTCTACAATTGGGTAGGATAAAATGATAAAAGCTAGTGATAATAAGATAGAGAAGCCAAATTGAACCCCAAGTTTTTTCAAACGATCCTTCCACGAAATTTCAACTTTTTCGTATTGAAGTGTTTTATCGTTAAACTTAAACTTTGCCTTACTCATTCTTTTATTAACTTTGCAAACTCAATTTATCTTTAGATAAAGAAAGATTGCGAATATACTAATTTAATTGGAATAAATTAAAATACTGTTTACTAAATAGATACAAAATTGAAAAAATTATGAAAGCTCAAGAAATCCGCAAGCAATTTATAGAATTTTTCGAATCGAAACAACATACTATGGTAGTTTCGGCGCCTTTAATCATTAAAGACGACCCTACTTTGTTGTTTACAAACTCGGGTATGAACCAGTTTAAAGATTTATTTTTAGGAAATGCTCCTGTTAAATTCCCAAGGGTATGTAATAGTCAGAAATGTTTACGCGTTTCCGGAAAACACAACGATTTGGAAGAAGTTGGTGTGGATACCTATCACCACACTTTATTTGAAATGTTGGGTAACTGGAGTTTTGGAGATTATTTTAAAGCGGACGCTATTAATTGGGCTTGGGAATTTTTGGTAGATGTTTGTAAAATAAATCCAAATAATCTTTATGTTACTGTATTTGAAGGCGCTAAGGATGATGGTTTAGGAATGGACCAAGAAGCTTATGATTTATGGAAAAAAATTATACCAGAGGATAGGATTTTGATGGGTAATAAAAAGGATAATTTTTGGGAAATGGGTAAAATGGGGCCTTGTGGACCATGTACCGAGATTCATGTAGATATTAGAGATGAATCCGAAAAATTAAAAGTTTCGGGTAAAGATTTGGTAAATAATGATCATCCTCAAGTTATTGAAGTGTGGAATTTAGTTTTTATGGAATTTAATCGATTAGCTAATGGGTCGTTACAAAAATTACCAGAGCAACATGTGGATACAGGTATGGGGTTTGAGCGTTTAGCTATGGTTTTACAAGGCAAACAATCTAATTACGATACGGATGTTTTTGCAAGCTTAATTAAAAAGGTAGAGGAACTTACAAAAATTAAATATGGTACAAATACTATTACTGATATAGCGATAAGAGTAATTGTGGATCATGTTCGTGCGGTTTCTTTTGCAGTGGCAGACGGACAAATGCCAAGTAATACTGGTGCGGGTTATGTAATACGAAGAATTTTAAGAAGAGCTGTTCGTTATGCTTTTTCAAAATTAAACTATAATCAGCCTTTATTATGTCAATTAGTTGATGTTTTAGCTCAGGAAATGGGTGGTTATTTTCCCGAAATTAAATCACAGCAAGTTTTAGTTGAAAAGGTTATTCAGGAAGAGGAAAATAACTTTTTACGTACTTTAGATAAGGGTATTGATAGATATCAGGCGCATAAAAGCGATTTAAAATCGAATGTTCTATCGGGTAAAATTGCTTTTGAATTGTATGATACTTTTGGTTTTCCTATAGATTTAACCCAGTTGTTGGCTCGTGAAGATGGTTTAACTGTGGATATGGAGGAGTTTGAAGCAGAATTACAAATTCAGAAAGACCGATCTAGAAAAGCAAGTTTATTAGAAACGGATGATTGGTATATAGTTAATGATGGAGATGGTAAGTTTATAGGGTATGATTTCACGAAATCCGAAACCCAAATTTTGCGTTATCGTGCGGTTAAAAATAAGGGAAAAAACTTATTTCAAATCGAGTTAAAAGAATCTCCTTTTTATCCTGAAGGTGGTGGGCAAGTAGGTGATCAAGGTTGGTTGGTATCTGGAGATCAAAAAATTAAGGTGGTTGATACTAAAAAAGAAAACGGCGTAATTTTACTTTCAACGGAACAAATTCCTGTTGAGCCTCAAGCAAAAATTAAGGCTTTAGTTGATGAAAATACGCGTTTTAATTCGGCTTGTAACCACAGTGCTACGCATTTATTACATTATGCTTTGCGTAGTGTTTTAGGTACACATGTGGAACAAAAAGGATCATTGGTAAATAATAATTATTTACGTTTCGATTTTAGTCATTTCCAAAAAGTTACCGACGAAGAATTACAACAAATTGTAACTTTGGTTAAACAGCAAATCCGACAAAATTTGCAATTAAATGAAGAAAGAGAAATATCAATACAAGAAGCTAAAAATAGAGGTGCAATGGCATTGTTTGGCGAAAAGTATGGTGATAAAGTACGTATGATTCAGTTTGGTGAATCGGTGGAGTTATGTGGTGGAATTCATGTTAGTTCAACTGCACAAATTGGCAATTTTATAATTACAAGCGAAAGTGCAGTAGCAGCTGGTATCCGAAGAATAGAAGCGATTACTGGTGATGCAGCTGATGCTTTTTTACAAAACGAATTGAATACTTTAAAAGAGATTAAATCTTTATTGAAAAATCCCAAAGATGTATTACAGCAAATACAAATCCTTCAAGATGAAAAATCTGTAATCGAAAAACAATTTTCGGAATTAATTAACGAAAAGGCTAGTTTGATTAAAAATAATTTGAGTGCCAAAATTGAAAATAGAAATGGAGTAGAGGTGTTGATTGAAAAAATTGAGATTAACTCTGCGGATGCTGTAAAGGACATTTGCTTTCAGTTTAAACAAAAACATCCTAATTTATTAATGATTTTAGGTGCCGAAATTAATCAGAAACCCAATTTGTCGGTAATTATTGGTGATGAATTGTTGCAAAAAGGAACTTTTAAAGCTAACGAAATTATTAAGGATTTATCTAAATTTATCCAAGGTGGTGGAGGCGGACAACCTTTTTATGCAACTGCTGGAGGGAAAAAATTAGAGGGTTTAAATGAAGCTTTACAAGCTGCGCAAAAATTAGTTTAATTTTAAATGCAATTGCATAGTGTGTTTTTAATTGCTAATAACTACTTTTGCAATCTGATTTTTTTAATAACGTTAGTTAAACTTTGTACTTTAACTAATTTAAAATGAACAAAATGATTAATATTACTTTACCTGATGGAAAAGTTTTGCCTTTGGAAAAAGGTGTTTGCGCAATGGATGTTGCCAAAAGTATTAGTGAAGGTTTAGCGCGTAATGTGTTGGCAGCAGAGGTGAATGGCGTAGTATACGATGCTGAACGTCCTATTTTAGAGGATGCTAGTATTAAATTGTTAACTTGGAACGATACGAAAGGAAAAGAAACTTTTTGGCATTCCACAGCTCACTTAATGGCGGAGGCTTTAGAGTTTTATTACCCAGGTATAAAATTAGCTATTGGTCCTGCAATCGAAACGGGCTTTTATTATGATATTGATATTCAGGATTATCACATAACAGATGCTGATTTGCCAAAGATTGAGGATAAAATGGTGGAGTTAGCTAGAGAAAAACAAAATTATATCCGTAGGGAAATTTCTAAAAGTGAGGCGATTGAGTATTTTAAACAAAAAAATGATCCTTATAAATTAGAGTTGCTTGAAAATTTAAAGGATGGTGAAATTACATTTTATACACAGGGAAATTTTACAGATTTGTGTAGAGGACCTCATTTACCCAATACAGGATTTATAAAAGCGGTTAAGTTAACTAATATTGCTGGTGCTTATTGGCGAGGTGATGAAAAAAATAAACAGTTAACTAGGATTTATGGTGTATCTTTTCCTAAAAAGAAGGACTTAGATGATTATTTAACTTTACTAGAAGAAGCTAAAAAACGTGATCATCGTAAGTTGGGTAAGGAAATGGAATTGTTTATTTTCTCCCAAAATGTTGGTCAGGGTTTACCTTTGTGGTTACCTAAAGGTGCACAAATTCGCGAAAGATTAGAAGGTTTTTTACGTAAAGCCCAATCTAAAGCAGGATATTTACCTGTGGTAACTCCCCATATCGGGAACAGAGATTTGTATATTTGTAGCGGTCACTACGAAAAATATGGACAGGATTCATTTCAGCCTATAACAACTCCTGCAGATGGTGAGGTGTTTATGTTGAAACCAATGAACTGTCCGCATCATTGCGAAATTTATAAATCTAAGCCTCGATCATACAGAGATTTACCAGTTCGTTTAGCCGAGTTTGGAACAGTTTACAGATATGAGCAAAGTGGAGAGTTACACGGTTTAACCCGTGTGAGAGGATTTACACAAGATGATGCACATATTTTTTGTCGCCCAGACCAATTAAATGAAGAGTTTGAAAAGGTAATTGATTTAGTGCAATATGTTTTTAGTGTTTTTGGTTTCGAGGATTATACAGCACAAGTTTCATTACGTGATCCCGAAAATAAAACTAAATATATTGGTAGCGATGAAAATTGGCGTTTAGCGGAGCAGGCAATCATTGATAGTTCGGCTAAAAAAGGTTTGAAAACTGTTGTGGAATATGGTGAAGCAGCTTTTTACGGACCAAAATTGGATTTTATGGTAAAAGATGCTATTGGTAGAAAATGGCAATTGGGTACTATACAAGTTGATTATAATTTGCCTGAAAGATTTAATTTAGAATATATTGGTAGTGATAATCAAAAATATCAACCCGTAATGATTCATCGTGCTCCTTTTGGATCGATGGAGAGATTTATTGCGATTTTGATTGAACATTGTGCTGGAAATTTCCCATTATGGTTAACTCCAGAGCAAGTTGCAATATTGCCAGTAAGTGAAAAATACAATAACTATAGCCACGAACTTTTAAATTTGCTAAATAATTACGATATTCGCGGTTTCGTTGATGATAGAAATGAACGTGTAGGGAAAAAAATTAGAGACAATGAGATGAAGAAAATCCCGTATATGTTGGTTATTGGCGAAAAAGAGGTTACAGAAAATGTAGTTTCGGTGCGTAAACATGGAAGCGAAAATGTGGAAACAATGAGTTTACAAAGTTTTGCACATGAAATTGATAAAGCAGTAAAAGAAAACTTAAAAATACAATTATAATTAATTAATGAAGCAAGAAAATAGAAGAGATCCTAGAGAAAAAAAGAACGAAAATCAACATCGTATTAACAGAGATATTCGTGCTAGAGAGGTAAGGGTAGTAGGAGATAATGTTGAACCTCAGGTTTTAAGTATTGAGGCAGCTTTAAGATTAGCTGACGAGATGGAAATGGATTTGGTTGAAATTTCACCCAATGCAGCTCCTCCAGTTTGTAAAATTACTGATTATAAAAAGTTTTTGTATCAACAAAAAAAGAAACAAAAAGAAATAAAGAGTAAAACTCAAAAAGTTGTGATTAAAGAAATTCGTTTTGGTCCGAACACGGATGATCACGATTTTGAATTTAAATTAAATCACGCTAAAAAATTCCTAGAAGAAGGTGCGAAAGTTAAAGCTTATGTATTTTTTAAAGGTAGAACAATTGTTTTTAAGGAAAGAGGTGAGATTTTATTATTAAAATTTGCTCAAGAATTAGAAAATCACGGTAAAGTTGAAAATTTACCACAGTTAGAAGGGAAAAAAATGATTATGATGGTTTCCCCAAAAAAATAGTATGTATTGTTGATTTAAATAAATGTTGTATGCCAAAGATGAAAACTAAATCCAGCGCTAAAAAAAGGTTCAAAGTAACTGCGTCTGGTAAAATTAAAAGAAAACATGCTTTTAAAAGTCACATTTTGACTAAAAAAGCTACCAAAAGAAAACGTAATTTAACTCATGCAGGAATGGTATCTGATGGAGATACAGGGAATGTTCAGTTGATGTTAAACATCGGTAAATAATTACGTAATTGGTTTTATTAATTCACTAACCCGATTACAAGCACAAAGTACATTGAAAAAACATGTCGCTTTTAATCAAAAAAATTAAAAATTATGCCACGTTCAACAAATTTAGTGCCTCGAAAGGCAAAAAGAAAAAAGGTGATGAAGTTAGCCAAAGGTTACTTTGGTCGCCGTAAAAATGTATGGACTGTATCTAAAAATGCAGTTGAAAAAGGTTTAGTTTACGCTTATAGAGATAGACGCCAGAAAAAAAGAAATTTCAGATCTTTATGGATTATGAGAATTAATGCAGGTGTTCGTCCTTTAGGATTAAATTATTCTGAGTTTATGGGTAAATTAAGCGCAAAAGGTATCGAGTTAAATCGAAAAGTTTTAGCTGATTTAGCTGCTAATCATCCAGAGGCTTTTAAAGCTGTAGTGGATTCTGTTAAATAAATCAATTGGTTAATATCAACAATACAAATGAGAAGGTTCGTTATTTACAACGAACCTTTTTTATTTTTGCAAAAAATATAATTTATGGATAAGGGTTTTGAGCAAAAGTGGTTAGATACAGTTAAAAAAGTTGAGGAGAAATTTGGAGAAGATTTGGATGTACAAGCAATATTATTTTTAATTGGTGTACAAGAACTAGGAAATGGGGCGAAAAACTTTACTAAAGATCAAAAAGTAGAGTTATTACATATCGCAATTTGTAGAATTTTAATGCCTTTTGGTTTTTATAAGTTGGTTGGTAGAGATTATGATGGCTGGCCACATTATGAAATTTTAAAAGAATTACCATCTCTAAAACCTGGAGAACAGTTGAGATTGATGAAAGAGGCAATTATTAATTATTTTGAAGAAGAGCTAACATTTGATAGCTAAATCTTTTTAATGTTACTTTTGTTTTATTCGTGATACAGGTATTGCTGTAAAAATTACGGAAATACCTAAAACCATTAAAATAGAAATAAGTATATCAGTTGGTAAAATTACTATTGGAAAGCAATCCATTTTTCCGCCAACTCCATAACCAATAAAACAGCTGTGCATTTGTATAAAACAAATTAACCACCCCATAAAACTACCTATTAAACTACCAACTAAAGCAATTAAACTACCCTCAAGCCAAAATATAGCTTTTATTTGTTGTAAGTTTGCGCCCATACTTTGTAATATAAATATATCCTTATTTTTATCGATTATAAGCATAGTTAAAGAACCAATTACATTAAATATAGCTAATAAAACAACTAAGGTTAAAATTAATAAAGTAATCCATTTTTCGGTGTTTATGGATTTGAATAAAAATTCGTTTTGTTCAAATCTAGATTTAATTACAAAATCATTACCCAATATATTCTGGATTTTTTTTCTAATTATTTCTAAATTGTTTTTGTTTTCAATTCCAATTTCTAAAGCAGAAATTTGATTGTCTAAATCTAATAAAACTCTTACATAATCTATATTGGTTACCACAAATTTGCTATTAAAATCTGTGTTGATATCAAAAACCCCAACAGGCTTAGGGTAAATGCTTTTAAAATAGTCTCCTTCATCTAAAAAATTACCATCAAGATTTGGAATAAATACACCAAGATATTGAGGTACAGCAGTATTAATTCCTAATTGATAAGCCAATTCGCTACCAATAATACACAAATCTTCAATTTCCCCCTCAGTTGCATAATATCCATCTACAATATAATTTTCAATACCAGTCATTTTTTCAAAACCACTTTCAACTCCTTTTATAATAGCAACCTCTTGATTGTCTTTATATTTCAGTAAAACAGTTTCTTCGATACTACGAATAGTGAATTTAACACCTGGAATTTTTTCAATCTCATCAATTTTAAAAAATTCTTGAGAAGTGAATTTCCCTTTTTTAGCTGTGATTTTTAAATCGGGATCAAAATTAGCGTACATACTCATGACGGTTTCTGATAAACCATTCATAGCAGATAATATTACAACAATTGCAGCGGTAACAATAGCAATTACACCAACCGAAATTCCCGTAATCCAATTGATTATATTGTTGCTTTTTTTTGCAATTAAATATCTTTTTGCTATGTAAAACGCAAATTTCAAGAGCTATTTTTTTAAAAGTTCTTCAATTTTGTCGTAATAATCTAATGAATCGTCGATGAAGAACGCCAATTCTGGTGTTTTTCTTAGTTGAAATCGAACTCTATCGGATAAAATTTTACGAATAACTTTACTTTGGTTTTTCACCAATTCGAATATATTTTCTTTATTTCCACCCAATATACTAATATAAACTCTAGCTACTGATAAATCAGAACTTACACGTACTTGAGTTACTGTTATAAAACCTCCATTAAAAAGATTTCGAGATTCTTGTTGAAAAATCTCACCTAAATCTTTTAACAATACATTAGATATTTTTTGTTGTCTTCTGGTATCCATGATATTTTTTAAATTATTTTCAAACTTAACTATTTGTTAACAATAGACAATTAAATTCGCATCCGTTAACAAAGTAAATTGCGTTCTTTTACAAAACTATCTAATTTTAAAGCAAAAAAAATATATTTTTGAATAAATATGTAACTAATCGCGAAAATTGTTACTTTTGCACCTCAATATTAACAATAGAGAGGTGGCCGAGTGGTTTAAGGCGCACGCCTGGAAAGCGTGTTTCCCGGAGACGGGATCGAGGGTTCGAATCCCTTCTTCTCTGCAACGAAGTGGAAGAGTGAAGGGATGAGAACCCAGAGGGTTCGTACCGGAGCGAAGCGGAGATTTTAAGCTGAAAGCGCCTGAGTCTTTTGTTTTCAATAACCAATTTTCTAATTACTTTTAATCAATTGTAATTTTTTGTGATATTCTATTCTTATGTATTAACTACAATTTAAGTATTTGATAACTAAATAGTTATTACTAATTAACATTTCATAAGATAAATTTTTTACATTTTTTTCATCAATATTACTTTTGTGTACTTTAAAATTTCTAGTTTTACAAAAAATTAGTATAAATCAAATATCTATAGTTTAATTTTCAAATTGTATGAAAAAGTTAATTCAATCCATTTCTTTATTTTTTGTTTTAGGTTTAGCTATATTAGCACCTTTAAATGTAGTAGCGCAAGACGATAAAGTTCAAGATGCGCAGGAAGTTGTAGCTGAAGGAGCAACAGATGTTGCAGTTCCGGTTAGTGAAGAGCCAACTTTTACCGAATTCATGAAAGATTTATTCATTGATGGAGGTATTGAGTTTATGGTTGTTGTATTGTTATGTTTGATTATTGGTGTAGCCATTGCTATTGAAAGAATAATTTATTTATCATTAGCTACAGTAAATACTAAGAAGTTACTAAACAAAATTGATGAAGCATTAGAGCATGGAGGTTTAGATTCTGCTAAGGAATTGTGCAGAAATACTCGTGGTCCGGTAGGTAGTATATTTTATGAAGGATTATCAAGAGCAGAAGAAGGGTCTGAAGTAGTTGAAAGAGTTATAATTTCTGGAGGTTCTGTACAAATGGGCTTAATGGAAAAAGGTGTTTCTTGGATTTCCTTGTTTATTGCATTAGCGCCAATGTTAGGTTTCTTAGGTACTGTATTAGGTATGATTGATTCATTTAATGCAATTGAAGAAGCAGGCGGTATTAAACCAACTGTTGTTGCGGGTGGTATTAAAACAGCTTTAATTACAACGGTTGCTGGTTTAGTTGTAGCGATTATTTTACAAGTGTTTTATAATGTAATAGTTGCAAAGATTGATAATTTAGTAAACAGTATGGAAGATGCTTCTAATACATTTATGAAAATTGTTAAATCAAGATTAGATAAATAATTTTATTCACTTTTAAACTTTCCCAACCATGTTGGCTAAAATATTAAATTATTTAAAAATCGGATTAGTTGGTTTATCTGTATTATTTGTTTTACTTTATTTAGGTGATAAAATCAGCTTAAATAGTTTGATAAATTTCTCTATATTTTTAATTGGACTTTTAGTTGTTTCTACAATTTTAACAGCTTTACTAAATGTAGGTGAAAATCCAAAATCAGGCATTCGATTTGGAATTGGATTAGGATTATTAGTAGTTTACTACTTTATAGGTTTAAGTATGTCAACTGATTCTATTAATAAAAAAACAGGGGAAATAATTCCAGGAAGTAAAGTAGCCGAAGCAGGAATATATGTGTTGTATTTTGTTTTGTTAACAGCTTTAATTGTTGGAGTTTTATCATCGTTAAAACGTTTAAAATCATTCTTTTAATATTATGGCTAGAAGAAGTTCACCTGAAATTAGTGCAGGCTCAATGGCCGATATAGCATTTTTATTACTTATTTTCTTTTTAGTAACAACAACAATGGAAAAAGAAGCAGTGATTATGCGTATTTTACCAGAAATTAATAATGAATCTACAGAAGAAGTTCAAAGAAGAAATGTTATTGATATTTTAGTTAACGACGAAAATAAAATTTTATTTAAGGGTGAATTGGTTTTAATGTCGGAATTGAAAGATAAATTAATGGAGGTTATTTTAAATGAATCTGATAAAAAAGATTGGCCTCAAAATATTGAATTGGATTACGAAAAATTACAAGGTTTAGTGGATAAAGCTAAAGGGGAGTTGGAAAAGGCTGATCAATATACTTTAGAGGCTAAAGAAAGTAATTTGAAAAAAGCTCAATTAAGATTAGAAACTTACGAAATATTTGGAGCTGATTTTAAAAAATCTGCACATGTTGTAAGTATTCAATCTACAAGAGGTGCAGATTATAAAACGTACATTGAATTAAGTGATCAAGTTTTGTTGGCTTATAAAGCAATGAAGGAAAAGTTAGCTAAAAAACGTTTAAACAAAAATTGGAGTGAATTAACTTCTAAAGAAAAAGAAATGTTAAGTTTGGTTTATCCTACAAATGTTTCGGAAGCGGCTACGGTTAAGGGAGCTAGTAATTAATTTTAGTTAGAAAATTTTTAGATATGTCTAGATTTAAAGGGAAATCAAAAAAAGCAATGCCTGGTATCAGTACAGCTTCTTTACCAGATATCGTTTTTATGTTATTATTCTTTTTTATGGTGGCTACAGTTAGTAAAGAAGAAGATCCAATTGTGGAATTAACGATTCCAAATGCAGAAGAGTGTACTAAAATTGAAGATAAATCTTTGGAAGCTATTGTTAATGTTGGTACTCCTATTGCTGAACTTCAAGCGCAATATGGTTCGGAGCCTCGTATTCAATTGAATGATGCTATTAAAGATTTATCAGGTATTCCTCAGTTTATTGAAGAAAAACGTCAGGAGATTAAAAGTCAGTCTCCAGATCCTGAATTGGGTAATAGATTATCTAAAAAAATGATTGTATCATTAAAAGTTGACCAAAAATCAAAGGTTGGTGTTTTAGATGATATAAAACAAGAACTTAGAAAAATGAACGCTTTAAAAGTTAGTTACGTTGTAAATAATATTGGAGAAAATTATTAGTAATAAACTTTAAAAATTTATCGCACTTTTTAGTGCGATTTTTTTTGTGACAAACAAATATATCGTAATATTGCAATATTAAAATTTGGTAAAATGAACGAAGATTTAAAAATTGGTTTTTTTGAAAAATACTTAACTATTTGGGTTATACTGGGTATTGTTGCAGGAATTGTTTTGGGTAATGTTTTAGGGGATAATATATTAATTTTAAGTGATATGAATATATCAACGGTAAATATTCCAGTAGCGCTTTTAGTTTGGTTAATGATTTATCCGATGATGGTTCAGATAGATTTTAGTAGTATAAAAAATGTTCGTAAAAATTTAAAAGGATTAGGTTTAACAGTGGTTATAAATTGGTTGATCAAACCATTTACGATGTCCATTTTTGCCTATATATTTTTCAATCATATTTTTTCGGCTTGGATACATCCAGAAGATGCAGAACAATATTTGGCTGGAGCTATTTTATTAGGAGTAGCCCCGTGTACAGCAATGGTTTTTGTATGGAGTTATTTAACTAGGGGTGATGCAAATTATACCTTAGTTCAGGTTTCTGTAAACGATTTAATTTTGTTAATATTATTTATTCCAATTGTAGGGATTTTATTTCATTTTTTCGGAATTAATTTCACTGATAATCAAACGGGAGCGGAGTTAGGGATACCTTATGATGCTTTATTTACATCAGTATTTGTATTTGTAGTTATACCATTATTGGCTGGTTATGTATCAAATAAATATTTAATTAAACGCAAAGGTTTGGAGTGGTTTCATCAAGTGTTTTTAAAAAAATTAAAACCAATTTCGATCATTGCATTATTAAGCACATTAGTTTTGTTATTTGCTTTTCAGGGAGATAAAATTGTACAACAGCCTTTTAACATTGTATTAATTGCGATTCCGTTAACCATTCAAACTTATTTTATATTTTTTGTAAGTTGGTTTATAGGTAAATATTTAAAATTACCTCATAATATTTGTGCGCCAGCTGCAATGATTGGAGCAAGTAATTTTTTTGAATTAGCTGTAGCAGTTGCAATTGCTTTGTTTGGATTAAATTCTGGAGCATCGTTGGCAACTGTTGTGGGAGTTTTAATAGAAGTGCCAGTTATGTTATCCTTGGTTGCTTTAGCGAATAAATGGAAATATTAAATTGTAAACATATGTATACTACTTTGCAAAAAATTATCGAGCAGTTAAATTTTAATTCTATCGATGCGGATCGAAAATCGCAAATTCAAATTTTAGCCAATTATATTCAAAAGAAAATGGATGAAAAAGGTGAGTTGGCATTGAATTTTATTTGTACCCACAATTCTCGTCGTAGTCAGTTTTCTCAAATTTGGTCGTACACAGCCGCTTTTTACTATAATTTACCTATCATTTCTTATTCTGGTGGAGTAGAAGTTACAGCATTTAACGAAAGAGCAGTGAGAACGATTGTTGAAATGGGCTTTGAGGTGAATAAAAATGGCGATGAAAATCCTATTTACACAGTTAAATGTGCCGAGGAAGCGCCAGAATTACTAATGTTTTCAAAATTATTTGATGATGAATCTGTAAAATTTCATCCTTTTGGGGCAGTAATGACATGTGATCATGCAGATGAAAATTGTCCATTTATAACTATTGCAGATGCAAGAATTCCTTTGCGTTATGAAGATCCTAAAAAGTTCGACGATACGGTTTTAGAGGAAAAAATGTATCATGAAAGATCTTTGCAAATTGCTACAGAATTATTTTATTGTTATAGTTTGATAAAAAAATAAAGTTTATACATACTAAAAAATATGTTTAATCGTTTTAAAGTGTATTAACTTAAATTCGCCTATGAATAAAATTTCTACTTCTGTAAATTTATCACAACCTAAATTAGCAAAACCTTCTCAAAAATCGATTGATTTTTTAATTAATTTTTCAAAGTCGATTGAAGTAGTGAAGGAAAAAAAATCAAAATTACTGTTGTGTAAAAATTAATTTAAAAGCGATGGATTTTCCATCGCTTTTTTTATTTTATTATAATTTTTTTGCTGTAATATGTGTTATTTTGTTGAAAATACACCAAATAAACTCCCTTTTTATAGTTGTTTAATGATATTTGGTGTGGAAATGATGAAATGTTTGCTTCATTAGCCATTATTGATCCTAATAAATTAGAAATTTGTAAATTTTGAATTGGAAAATCAGATTGAATATTTAAAACTTCGTTTGTAGGATTTGGGTAAAATGTAATATGGGAATGTAAAATGTCTTTTGAATGAACACTTGTTGTATTATTAATTACCCCAACTGCGTCTAAATCGAAACCACTACTAGGGAATGGAGTAGGAAAGGGGTCGTTGATTAAATTTCCGTTACTATCTTTTGATCCCAGGTTTTCGTTAATACTTCCAATAACATCAATGATTTTTACATGAGTAATTTTCATAATATCTAATTCTTCAATATCTTTTAATTCATCTAAATCAAAGGGAGTTCCAAAAAATACATGATATTTCCCAGCTAGGTTATGTATTTTTGAGGCATCTAAACTTCCAAATGCATCAATTTGGGCGTCTTTTGAAGTATTAGATATACTCGGGAATCTAAAATAATTTACCCCATCGCTACTAACTTCTACATGTGCTAACTCCAAAAAAGAATCGCTAAATCCATTTTCGAAAACAGCAAAATCAAAACCTTCACCATTGGCAATAGGAGGATTAAATGTTAAAATAGCGCTTCCACCATCACCCAAACTTACAATGCTGTTACCACTAGCTTTTCCAATAGCATTTTCGGGAGTTCCACTACTAGCAAATCCAAGTTCGGGATTGGTAATATCCATTAGTCCCCGATTAACTTCACAAGTTTTTGCCCAATCAATTATAATTATACTGTCTCTATGTATAGAATTTGTTGTATTTTTATCACTTGCATTTCCTGCAAATTGTGCATTTAATTTATTGTAAAGAAAAAAAGTAAGAATAACTAGATAATGAATTTTGAGCATAAAATTATTGTTTGATTAATTTAGTAGTTGAAATTTGATTGTTTTGAATTATGTTAACAAAATAAATTCCTGAATTCCAATTATTTGTAACAATAGTACTGTTGCTTTCATAGTTTTGGTCGTGTATGATTTGACCAGAAATATTGATAACTCTAACTTGACACTTTCCTTCAATAGAATTTATACTAAAATGATTATTGAATGGATTAGGATAAACCTTTAAGTTTTTATCAACAATAAAATTATTTGAAGTAGGTGTACCAAAAGTTTTTAAGTTATCTAAAGCAAAAAAAGCTGGTGTATTCATTCCCCAATCATTGTTATCACTTGAGCTTAAAGTAAAAAGTAAGCTATCTGCATCACCTAAGTTGGTTAAATCTAACCAGGTCCAATTTGTTACAATATAATCTTCATTACTATTTTCGAATCTAAAATCGGCCAAGTAAAACTCAATTTCATTTGAACTCAATTCTCCATTTAGATATTTTTTCACACTTAATTTAAACCAATCAGCATCAGTTCCATTATCTCCTCCAAATTTTTTACCAAATTTATCACCATTTTCCATACTTAATGCAGCATAAGTTGAGTTGCAAACATAAAATCCATCAACAGTTTTTCCTTTTGATTCACCTGTTAAAATAATTTTGCTTTTATCTTTTCCTATCACATAGTTAGCGGAGTTATCGGCCCCAATCCCAGCTCTTACTGCATAAGCGTTTATTGATCCTGCAGTAGTTGAATCGATTACATTAGAATAAGCCCATCCACTTTGCCAAAAATCTCCCCAAAATTCTTTTGTTGTATGGTTATTAAATTTAGCATTTCCACTTGTAAAACTATTGTGTCCATAAGTTTCCGATCCATTCCAAAATGAGTTTAATGGTAAGTTTAGATTTTCAAAATTGCTAATAACTTGTGCATTAGTATTGTTTAAGTTGAACAATACACAAATACTTAAGATGATTTTTTTCATTTTTTAAAATTTAAATGTTTAATTGATAATTGAATACCTGTATAAAATTGTTGAGGTGGCATGGGTCTATTTTGAACCACTTGATAATTTTCATTCCAAATATTTGTAATTTGAAAAAAATAGTTTGTATTAATTTTTGTATACTCCTTAGTATATTGTACACTTAAATTTCCAACTGAGTATGGTGGAAGATAATTGGAGTGATCCGATGAAGTATAAGTATAACCAATATAATTTTGGCGGTATTGCAAACTAATTTTTTTATATTGAATGAGTAATCCTCCGTTAAAGTTGTAAATTGGTGAATAAATGAGTTGTTTGAATAAACTTGCATCATTTGGTGTTTTTGATGTTGTATTGTGTGCAATGTTGTAGTTTGTATTTAAGTTAAATTGAATTTTCCAATTATCTTTTGCCCAGTGTATTTTATGATTACTTTCTATTCCATAACTATGAACATTCATTAGGTTCATCGGACTCCAAAAATTTGTGTTTGGTAACCAAATAATCCAATTATTAATTCGTTTATTATATCCATTAATTTCCAGATGATAAAGTGTGTTTTTATTTAATTTTATAGTCCATTTTAACCCCAATTCACTAGTAAATCCCTGTTCGGGTAATAAATTTAATTTTCCGCCTGGAATCCAAAATAAATCGTTAAAAGTAGGGATTCTATTAACTCTATTGAAGTTTGAGTAAATTGTAAAGTATTTGAGTATTTTTCTCTCGAAATTAGCTGAGAAACTTAATGGATTAATTTGATTACTAACCCATTCTTTTCGAACTGAAAGGCTCAGCTTATTTTTTAAATTATTACTTTTAAATTGATATAATATAAATCCAGACGTTTTATTTTGTTGCACAATTCCATTGAAATTTTGAGAAAATCCATTAATAAAACTTTGTTGTAGTCCAATTTGTAATTGATGATTTTTATGAATGTAAAAATTGTTTTCATTTTCGATTAAAAATTGAGTTGATTTATTCAATGCAAAAATATTTGCCATTGAATCTGTAAAACCATTTTTTTCATTAAAATACCCAGATCTTAATACAAATTGTTTATTTTTTAGCTGGTATTTCCATTGAGCATTTAGTCTGATATTGTGATCATTTTGTATTGCTTTACTAATATTTTGATTTAAAATGGGTGGGATTTCGTTAAATGTGTATTGATGCCAAATGTGAATTTCGACAGTTTGTTTTTGGTTTATAGTAAATTGATTACCAATTAAATAACCTAAATTATGAATACTTGCATGATTTTGTATAATCTCACGATTTTGGTATAAATATGGATAATTATTTACTGAGTTTAAATTAAAAGTTTTGATATAAGTTTTGTGTTTTCCTATTTTAAAATCACTTTTAATTTGATGTTGTTGATGTCCATAACTTCCTAAAATAAAGTTATATGAAATAGTGTTTTCATTCTTAAAATTATTATTTAAATGTACACTTCCACCTATTGATCCACTTCCCCACATACTAGAAGAACCACCATATTGTACGTTTATTTCATCCATAAATTGTACAGGAATTAAATTTAAATTATTACCCCCATTTAAATTACTATTGATGTTAAATCCGTTCCATAAAATACTGGTATGGTTACTATTACCACCTCTTAAAGTGATGGTTGCCATGTTTCCGCCACCATAATTTTTAATATACACACCAGTTTCAAGTGCTAATAAATCGGATAAATTTAAATGTTTAAAATCTTGTAAACTTTTTTCTGAAATTTTCTGAATTTTAATACCATTCTGGAATAAATTCAATCTATCACTTTGAACTTTAATACTATCTAAGGGTATAGAAATTAAAGTATCCTTTTGTGAATAACACAAATTAGAAATAAAAATTAAAGTAGAAATAAAAAGTATTCCTGTTTTCAAATTCAATAATATTATTGCTACAGGAAAAAAAGAGATTAAATACAAAATCATCCTAATTAAATAGGTTTTTTTGTATATTTTCTCTAAGCTTCTATCCCGAAAGCAAAATGAGTTATGTGAAATTGGCAGGTCTTCTGACTCGTATCCTGATAATTACCTTCCCATTATTTAAAACAGTGGTGTAAAAATTATCGCTTATCGATACTCACAGCAGCGGGAACTGTTCAGGTTTTTCACCTGATTCCCTTTTAATCTTTAAGATTAGCATCTTGAAGAACCAAAATCAAAAGCGAAGGTATTCAAAATTTTATAAAATCTAAAATATATTTATATATTAAACTAATTAATTAAAACTAATTAATTAGGTACCACATTAGCTAATTTTAATTTATCTTTAGTTTCATGCCATTGTTTTTGGTATCTATTTATAAATCCAGGAATACCTTGTAAGCCTCCTGTGTGTATGCATAAAATTTTACAATTTTTCAATTCGTTTTTTTGTAATAAATCTTCAATTCCAAAAATCATTTTGCTTGTGTAAATGGGATCAAGTTCAATTTTGAAATTTTCAAGATAATAACTATAAATCCTAACAATTTCAGGATTAAATTTAGCATAACCACCTAAGTGGTAGTTGTTTAATATTTCCCAATTATTTAATTTATAATTATGAATTTGTAGGTTTTTTAATACATCAAATTTGATATTTTCGGCACCTTTGAGGCTACTAATTCCAATAATTTTCTCAGAAGGTTTACTACCTAAAATTAATCCGGTTAATGTATTTCCTGAGCCCAATGGTGTGAAAATATAATCATACGAATGTTCGTGATTTAAAATTTCTCGGGTTCCTTGTAAACCAAAGCTGTTTGCTCCACCTTCTGGTACAATAAAATAACTTTCATATTCAAAGGGTATAATTTTATTTTTATAATCCGAAGATGATAAAAAAAATAATTCCATTCCCATTTCTTTTGCAAATTGTAGAGTAGGAGTGTTGTATTTTAAATGATTACCATTTATTAAACCTGTACATTTAATATTGAATTTATTACAAGCATAAGCAAATGCTGCAATATGATTACTGTGCGGACCACCAAAAGTTGCAGTATGAGTAATGTTTTGATTGATACAATGTTGAATATTGTATTTTAGTTTACGAAATTTATTACCTGAAATAAATGGATGATTTATATCTTCACGTTGAATATCCCAAATAACATTATTTTTTATTGCTAATGGATGAGGTATGTTTTGTATGGTTATATTTGTATCCCAAAAATTCATAACGTAAAATTACTGTTTATTTTATAAAATAATACCATTATGAGCGAGTGGAAAAGTGATAAGTTTTTACCCGGTGATTTTTACTGGAATGATCAAGGATATAGAGTATTTACAGAACAATATCATTTACGAAGAGGTTTTTGTTGTAACAATGGATGTAAACATTGTCCGTATAAAAATAAGGATAATAAAACGCAAAAAAAGTAAAATACCATTTTTATGCTATTGCAAATGTTAATATAAATAAATATTATGCTCAAAAACTTGGTGTAATGAGAATGGATTTATATTTTTGTTGTATTAACAAATAAAATTGAAATAAAATGGCAATTAAAATAACTGATGAGTGTATAAATTGTGGTGCATGTGAACCAGAATGTCCAAATAATGCAATTTATGAAGGTGGTGTAGAATGGAGATTATCAGATGGTACTTCATTATCAGGAACTCAAACAACTCCAATGGGAAATACTTATGATTCTAATAGCCCACAAGCACCTAAGCAAGATGATTTTTATTATATAGTAACGGATAAATGTACTGAGTGTGTAGGTTTTCATGATGAGCCTCAATGTGCTGCAGTTTGTCCTGTAGATTGTTGTGTTGATGATGAAAATCACAGAGAAACTGAAGAGCAATTAATGAAGAAAAAAGAATTTATGCACTTATAATATTTAAGTTCAGTAAAATATTTGATGGTCGGATTAATCCGACCATTTTTTTTATATTTGTTTTACCTATTTTTTAAATGAGTTTATTCAAAATAAAATATTTATCAGTATTTCATCCTTACAGAGGAGGTATAGCACAATTTAACGATTTGTTAGTTAAGGAATTGGATAAATATTTTGAAATTGAAAAAATAAATTTCAAAAATCAATATCCAAAAATATTATTTCCAGGAAAATCTCAATTAGTGGATGAATTTGATAAAATTGAACATGCATTATTTATTCCTTATTCACCAAAAGCAATTATAAAAAGTACTAAAGATATAAACTCATCAAATTTCGATTTTTTTATTACTGCCTATTGGATGCCATTTTTTTCTCCAAGTTTAGGTTATGTAGCAAAAAAAATACCAAGTAAAGTAATTAAAGTAGCCGTTTTACACAATGTGATACCTCATGAGCCTAAATTTTGGGATAAATATTTAAATAAATATTTTTTGAATAATTACGATGCTTTTATCACTTTAAGTGAAACGGTAAGTAAACAATTATTATCCTTAAAACCGAACGCAAAATACATTCAATTGTATCATCCAATTTATAATCAATTTGGTGAAGAATTGGATAAACATGAAAGTAAACAAAAATTAAATTTGCCTTTGGATAAACCTATAATTTTGTTTTTTGGATTTATTAGAAAATATAAGGGCTTAGCTATGTTGTTACAATCATTTGCTAAAATACAAGATAAAGCTCATTTAGTAATTGCTGGTGAAAGTTACGAGGATTTTAGTGTTTATGAAAACATAATTATGGATAATTTTATAAAAGCACAAAATTATACAAGATTAGATGGTTTTATATCAGACGAAAACGTTCAAATAATTTTTAGTTCGGCTGATTTTTTAGTTTTGCCATATATAACTGCAACACAAAGTGGAATTAGCGCTATTGCCCATCATTTTAATTTACCAATTTTGGTAAACCCTGTTGGCGAGTTGCCTAATGAAATTATTCATGATTTTAACGGTTGGACCTGTGAAAATATCCATGAAAAATCTTTAACTGAAGGATTGATAATGATGTTGAATAAATACAAATATTTTAGGGAAAATATGCAAAAAAATCATAAAGATAAATCTTGGAACCACTTTGGAAAAAAGGTTCATGATTTTTTAATTGAATTAAAACAATAAAGCAACCTTTTTAAAAAATAACGTTAAATTATTGTTCAAACACTAAAAATTAATCTTATGTTAAAAAAATCATTATTAGTAGCCGCTTTTACAGGATTGTTATTTACAGCGTGTAAAAAAGAAGAAGTAAAAAACGAATTAAGTGAATCTAGTCAGGTTTCATCCAAAAACAATAACCAAGCACAATTAACTTATAATTTAATTGATGATGCAGTAAGTGCAGAGGTAATTAATATTGAAAAAGATATGAATGGGGATGTTAAACAAAAACTTACTTTAATTGGTACATGTCCAACGATTAATTATACAGCTGATAATAGCGAAAAACCAACTTATGTAGCAACAATGACTATTGATTTTGGAACAGCTTGTATTCAAGATGGTGTAACAAGAAAAGGAAAAATTATAATTTCTAAAAACGGTAAATTTAATGCTACAGGAACAGTAACAACAGTAACTTTAGAAAATTATGAAGTAAATGGATTTAAAATTGAAGGAACTTTAACCAGAACTGTAAAAGGATTTACAGGAACATGGTTAAGTGGAACTTGGGAATATGACGTTAAAGTAGAAAATGGTAAAGTAACTGGTCCAAATAATACTTATTTTACTTGGGAAAGTGAAAGAAATGTCTCTGTTAATTTACCTAGTTTTGATATTTCAACAACAGGTGAAGCAGAAGGTGTAGATTTATTTGGTAAACCTTATACTGTTACGATAACTACTCCATTAGTAATAAAAAGAAATTGTGATTATATAGTATCCGGTGTTTTAGAAGTAGCGCCAACAGGTGTAGAAAAAAGAGTGGTAAATTATGGTTCGGGTACTTGTGATAATAATGTAACTATTACTGTAGGAGACAAAGTTTATAATGTAACTTTATAACAAAAAGTAAATATTTAATTGAAAAGCAGCTCAACGAGCTGCTTTTTTTATGCATTTAATTCTGTAATTACCCATTTATTTTCGATATATTGTAGTTTAGTATCAATTTTTTGAACATTTACTATTTCATCAATTTCGTATTCATCAGTAGCTAAATAAACCTCAATTTTATTTGAATTTAAAATGTTTACAAAATCAAACGCTGTTAAAATATCTTTATGAATTAACAACACTTTTTTATTTTTTAGTTGATTAATTATCTCAGGTTGGATAGATATTTTAGTTGTATTGTTTTCGGTTTTTTGTTGAATAATTTCATCAGATTTTTCATCTTTAATTGTAATTTTTTCGACTTTATCTTCGGGATTTAAAGGTAAAATAACTGTAAAGGTTGTTCCTTGATTGATATCACTTTGGATTTGAATATTTCCATTTAATAGTAAAACTAATTCTTTAACAATACTTAAGCCTAAACCAGTACCTTTAGTTGATTTATGTAAAGTATCTTCTACTTGAAAAAACGGACTAAAAATTTTAGACTGATTTTCTAATGAAATTCCAATTCCAGTATCTTTAATTATGATTTCTAAACAATTGTTTTTTTCTTTAATACTACAAAAAACTAAACCATTTAAAGGGGTAAATTTAATGGCATTAGAAACTAAATTTTTTAAAATTTGTGCTAATTTTATAGAATCTGTAAAATAAGAATCTTGACTTAAATCCAGAGAAAATTCTAATTTGATATTTTTTTCCTTAGCAATAGGATTAAAAATATTCGCAATTTCATGTATTAGGGCAGTTAAATTTGATTCGTTAATGTTAATATTTTCTTTACCTAATTCCACTTTAGAATAATCTAATATATCATTAATTAATTCCATTAAATTATTTGCCGATTTTGATATTTGAATAGAATACTCAATTTCATCCTTAGTCAAATTTTTACTTTCGTTTAGTAACTGTGCTAAAATTACTATGGAATTTAAAGGAGTTCGAAGTTCATGAGAAATATTGGCTAAAAAAATGCTTTTATGCGCATAAGCTTCTTCAAGTTCATTATATTTTAATTTCAATTCTTCCTTTGAGAAATACAAATTTTTTCTCATTTCCTCTAAAGCATATCCTAAAACATCTTGTTTTCCTCTGTTTTTAATAGGATTTTCATAATTTCCAGACCCAATGATGTTTGCTAATTTTGCAAAATTTTCGGCAGATTGAGATAACTTATTTAAACTAATTGCTAAATCGCTAATACTGTCCTTTTGTGTAAAATGAATTTCGCCACTGGTATCACCTAAACTTAACTTATTTGCTTTGTTTTTTAGTAAGTTAATACGTTTGTTAATTTGATAAATGATTAACCACCATAATAAAATTAAAAATATTATTAATAATCCAGTATTTATATATAATTGATGTAATTCTTTTTGTTTTTTATTCATTTCAATAGCAAAATTTTGTTGGATATTGGAGTGAATATTGATTTGATTTTGATGCAATAAATTAATAAAATTAGTAGCGTTTAACCACCATGAATCTGTTGAGATATACAAATTAGAAATAGATTTATTTTCAAATAAATCAGCTATAATTTGTAAGGTTTCAGTACTTGATCCAGATTTGTAATTTAATTCAAAAGATTCTAAAACAGAATTGTTTGCATATTTTTTAAAGTCCTTTAAGCCCAATTCAAATGCACCTTTATATTGTGCAAAAAAAGCAAAATTTTTATTGTTAAATTCTCTAAACATTAAAGCTTCGTAAACTCTATTTCTAATCCTAGCAAAATATTCTTTGCTTTGCAATAAAGCATATGATGCACGTAATGGATTTAAAGTTATATCTTTTTGTAAATCATGAATTTTATCCAATAATATATCTATAAATGAATTGTAAAAAAATTCACTTTCCACAGGGGAAGATAATAACCAAGACAATTGATTTCTTTCTTTTTTTAAAGCCGATGTATCCACATCCATAAAGAAATCATTTTTGTTGAGCCAGAAATATTTATTAAAAATACTATCTGTATGATAAAATTGCTCTTCTAATAATATTTGATTTTCTATTAAAGGATTGCTCGCATATACTATAGCATAATCCCTTTCCTTTTGTAATTCGTGGATTATATTAGATAAATATATCGCCTTTTCTTGTTTAACATAACTTTTTTTTAAAAAATTAATGGATTGTTGTTGTTTTAAAATGGTATGCCATATGCCAAAAATTACCACTAAAAACGGGGCAATTACTAAAATAGCCAATTGATATTTTAACGAAATTTTCATTTGTTTTTATCATTTTTTGGAACAGGATCGTAACCAAATGATCCCCATGGATGGCATTTTGATATTCTTTTAATTCCTAAATATAAACCTTTTAATATTCCCCATTCATTTATTGCTTGTATAGCATAATTAGAACAGGTTGGTTGATGCCTACAATTTGAACCTAACCAAGGAGATAAAACAATTTGATACATTTTTATTGGAAAAATAAATATATATCCGAGCATTTTTTTTGGTTTAGCACTTTGTTTTTTGTTATTGCACATTACTTACAATTTTTTTAAAAATCTCTTGTTCAGATTGAGCATTTAAAATTATTTTTGCTTTTTTGCAATTGCTACAAAGTTCTTCGTACAAATTTGGATTGGTTTGTAAAAGTTTCACTTGTTTCGCTATATCGTTTGGAGAAACTTTTTCTACAATCAAACCTACATTATAAGTATTGATAATTTTTTTTACTTCAATCAAATCCGATGCAATAACAGGAATTTCGGCATGTATATAATCAAATAGTTTATTAGGTAAACTGTATTTATAATTAGAATTTGTGTCTTTATCCAAGGAAATCCCAATATGGCAAGTTGCTGTAATTTTTCGGAGTTCCTCCGGACTACATTTATCTATAAATATAATTTTATTGGATAAATTTTTAGATATAACTCTGTTTTTTAGCTCTGGTATAACATCACCATTTCCTACAATTTTTAACATTACATTTTCCAACAATTCCATAGCATCCACCAATTCTTCAGCTCCTCTATCAATATTAATTCCAGCACCTTGTAAAATTAAAGTAAAAGAAGTATTTTTTTGAATAGGAGGTAGGGGATGTAAAAAAGGAATATTACGAATTACCTGGATTTTAACTGAATATTTTTCTTCGTATATTTTAGCGATTGAATCGTTTACTGTTATAATATTTTTTAATTTAGGAAACATCCATTTTTCAACTAATAACCAAATTTTTTTTTGCCATCTTCCTTGTAGTTCGGGTACTTCTGTAAAAAGTTCGTGTGTATCATAAATTAACTTTTTATTTTTAATTTTTGCTACTAAAAAATTGGGTAATAATGTATCTAAATCGTTACTAAAATAAATATCTGTTTTAGTAAATAATAACTTCCAAAATAAATAAATTTGGAAAGTAATGTAAAAACCAGCTCCTTTTATAAAAGGAAGTTTAACTCTTAAAATAGCATAATTTGGTTGATAAGGTTTTGAATTGGGAAGTAAACGACCAATTAGTAAAACATTCACTCCCAACTGAGTTAAACTTTCACAAGTACGTTTAACTCTTTGGTCGTAACTTAAATCGTTACTAACCGATACAACAACACGTTTATTTATTAATGCTAACAATTTGTTATTTTTTTGGAGATAAAATCAATACTTTTTTATTGAAATCTGCAGCAGCATTTATAACCTTTCTAAACTCCTCATATCTTTCTTTTGGTAATCTAATTTCGTTATAAAATTCTGTAACAGTAACAATTAATGTATTGTTTTCAATTTTATAGCTACTTTTAAATTCCATAATTCGTTTATTTTGTTTATTTAATCCAAAAAAGTCCATATTCAACTCGTTTAAATTAACAATCTCAAAACCTTTTGGGATATCAAATTTAATTTCTCTTAAGTAACTGTGGTTATAATAGTTTTCAATATCAAATTCTCTATTTTTATCTTGATACATTTCAACTTGCGGACCAATCAATTCTCCAATTTTTATTAGTGTTTTATCACCGGCTTTTTGCAATACATCACTTAATATAATTTTACCTTCCATTACAAAAGGAGTTTCCAACATATAGCCCAACATTTTAGTGTTTTCGGTTTTTAATTCATTTACTTCTCCATCTTTGCCAATGATATTAAAATAACTTTCCAGTACCTCTTTTTTCTTTTCATCATTCATAAAGTTTAAATATGGGCGTAAATTAGAAGCACTAAAACCTAAAGAAACCTTTTTTAAATCAACCGAAGCTTTTTCAAAATTTTCATCTAATTTCAAATTTATAAACATATTATCGTAGGATAATTCCATAGGTAAACCCTCAATATATTTAACACTTGATATATATTTAGGATTAGCAACAGCTGTTTTATTTACAAACAATCCATTAGTGTAAGATAAATTATAAGGCACTTCGCCTAAACGTAAATTAAATGAAGATGGGTGTGTATATAATTTAAATTGAGGAAAATAAATTAAGTAATCGCTAAAAATATTATGCGTTTCAAAAGTTTCATCAAAATACTTTTCGTATCGATTTTGTGTTAAAACCAGTTCGCAATAAATACCTAATTGTTGTAATAATAAAATGTATAATCTTGTAATTCCATGTTCTGATGCTGTTTTAGTTTTCCATATATCATCTGCTAAAACTTGTGTGTAATCCTCGTTAACGGCTATTTGAGATTTTAAAAAAGATTCTAATACTATAACAGCTTCTTTATCAGTAAATTTGTTGTTAATTTTAGTTTGTTTGATAATGTTTTTTAAAGCTTTTATTTCGTTTTTATTTTTCTTTTTATCACTGGCAACTTCAAAAAAGTATTCGGCATATTCATCTCCAGCACTAGTCCAAGTGTAAAATTTATTACCCTTACTATATGAATTTTCGCGTAATACATACTCTATACGCATTATAGTTGCTTTTTCGGCAGCATATTCTTCTTTTTCATGTGCTTTAATTGCGCAAGGCTGCAAACTTAACCTGGTTTTATTTTCGGATATAGAATCTTGTATTAAATATGGAGCATTGTTATAAGATTTGGTTTCGAAAGTTAAATATGAAGGGAATATAAGTTCAATAGAATATGATTTTTTAGGAAAACCTTCTTGAATATATAAATGTCCGTAATAATTTTCAGCAAATTCTTGTAAAATATAAACAAACTCAATTTCAGCACCAACTTGCACCCCTTCAAAAGCAAAAATCTTCATAGGGCCATGATTTTCGTAATTTTCGATATATAAAACATTTTTTTCATCAAAATATTTCACTGTACCATCTGGATTAATGGTACGTGCTTTTAAACCAATTAATTCGGAGTTGTTAGATACAGGAATATACATGGTGTTATAACGTTCTACAGCTTCGTTATTATTTAATCTAATACGACGGTGAATAGTAGTAAATCTAAACAATACCTCATTTGGAAGAACTAAAGTTTTAAATAATTTAGTATTCAACCATTCCTTGTAATGATAATCTTTTATAAAAATAACACTTGTAGAATCATCCACTTTACTTAGAGGAGTAAGTGTAGTATCCATTCCTAAAACATCCAATTTATGCACAATATCAAATTTATCTTGTGCACTTAAAGTGTTTGTAATGAATAGTATAATAATAAGAGAAATTGCTTTTTTCATGACATTAATTTTTATTTAGTAAACTAATTGGCAACTATAATGTTGTTACGATAAACTTTGTTTAATTCGGTAATCATTTTGTTCCAATCTTCAAAATAATCCGAAGTTAAAAGTAAAGTATTTATAAATAAGTTTTGTTCCATAATAATTTTATTGTTCAAAATTTTATATTCCACTTCAAATCCAAATAAATTATGGTTAAATTTCATAAATGAATTTTGAGGTAAAACATAGTTTTTAATATTTTTATTCAAAGGAAATTCAACCCAATAATGATAGTGAACTAAATTTTCAATTTCAAGTGGTACACCATTTCTTTTATCTATTTGTATTTTTCCAAAAATTAAATTTTTATCCAAATGGAAATTTATAAACCACTCATTATTATGTTTTTGTAAATAATCATCTAGTTTAAATTTATACCGTACTAAAGCATCTCCATCTCTATTTTCTAAATTTTCAAAACTTGCATCTGTAATTAAAAATTTATTAGAACCTTTTTGGATTGTAGCTCTTAACCATTCTTTTCTTTTATCTTCAGATTTATTGAGTAATGCATATACAAAATTAAGTTTGCTGTAACCGCTTAGTTTTAATATTCCGTTCCCAGAAAATAATTTATCATTTTCTAGTAGTAGTTTAACTGTATCCGAGTTTAAATTCATTTTTGCAGGAATAATAGGTACCCTTTTTAATAAAAATGAATCAGGAGTAATGCCAATTAACGCTTGTTTACCTTGTATAAAAGAAGTACTAAATCCAAATGGAGTATATGTTCCTACTGCATCTAAAAAGACAATTTCGTTATTATCGTTTAAAAAACTAGCAATCATATGATTATCAGCATTTAAATTAGGCATTTCTTCATAAGTATAAGGTAATTTACGTGAGCCAATCCAAGTTAAATAAGCAGGTACCTGAGCATATTTTAACATTTGCGTGATGATACTCGACATATCTTTACAATCACCGTATCTTTTTTGCATAACTAAACTAGCTTCTCTAGGAATAAATCCGCCCATTCCATCTTCAAAAGCTACATATTTTATGTTGTTTTGAACCCAGTAAAAAATCCGTTTAGCCTTTTCATCTCTGGATGTTACACCTTTTACTAAACTATCTGTTATGGTTTTTAGTTCGGGATTTACTTCTTGATTAACATCTTTTACCCAATTGCTATAAGCTTTATATAAACCTTTAACATCTGGTAAAACATCCACCCATTTGTTGTTAATTTTATATCTTTTAACACGTAAACTTAAGTGAGGAGTGTAATATACAATACTTGGTGCAAATTCTGGTGTATGATAAGCTTTAATTTTTTTAGCTTCCCATGTGTGAGTTATATACTGCCCCTTTTTTTCTGTAGAATACTTTAAAGTACTATCTGTATGAAACATAACTGTTTCAATTTCAATATTTTCATGTACTGTAACTTGATATCGAGATACAAGTGTAGGAATAAAACTGTTAAAAATATATTTATGTAAGAATTTAGGATCTTGAAAAGTTTCGTTGTATTTTAAGTGAGTTAATGTTCCTTTTCTGGCCGAAGGAAACTGAAACTCTATTTGTTTAGAGTCATCGTAAAATACTCCTGATGAAATGGCTGATTTAGTTTTAAAGTTTTTTTCCTCTAATCGAATTCTATTTACTTTATTTTTTGATTTTGGAACAATAGATTCAGCAATAATATTTTCGATTGTATTGAATTTTGAATAATATAAATTTTCGTTAGCAAAAATATGCCCTTCATCTTTTAAAATTAACATTTGTTCCTCTATTAAGCCGCTAATTTTAATAGATTGATTTTGAATATCTAAACTAATTTTTTCAGATTTTAATAGGTAAACAGCTTTTTCATCGGGATATTCCGATTCAATAGAATTAAAATTGGGGTATTTTAATTTTTGGGAAATTGTAATGTTGTAAAAACTTGTGAAAAAAGTAGTTGCAATAAAAAAGAAAATGATTTTATATGATGTAAACATGTATTATTTTTTTAATTCTTTTATAGCTTTAGTTAATTCTATACCCGAAGGGCTTTGGTATACATCTAAATCAAATTCGTTTACAATAGCTAATAAATGATCAAAAATATCTGCCTGAATGTTTTCGTAATTTGCCCATTTTAAATCTTTTACAAAAACATAAATTTCTAACGGAATACCTTTGTCGTCTGATTGTAATTGACGAACTAAAAACGACATATCCTGATTTATTTTATCGTTATGTTTAAGATATGCATCAATGTACGCTCTAAAAGTACCAATATTTGTTAATCTTCTTTTGTTTGCTAAAGTGCTTAAATCAGCATCTAAATGTGCATTATGTATATTTAATTCTTCAATTTTTTGTGAAATATAATCTTCGATATACTTTATTTTTTTAAAACGATTAAGCATTTCTTCATCGCAAAATTTTATACTATGCATATCAATAATTATCGATCTTTTAATTCTTCTTCCTCCTGATTCTTGCATTCCTCTCCAGTTTTTAAAGGCATCTGATACAAATGCGTAGGTAGGAACAGTTGTTATTGTTTTATCAAAATTTCTAATTTTTACAGTTTGTAACTTAATCTCAATTACATCACCATCTGCTCCATACTTTGGAAATTCTACCCAATCCCCCAATCGTATCATATCGTTAGCAGCCATTTGAATGCTTGCAACAAATCCTAATATGGTATCTTTAAATACCAACATTAATACAACCGACATTGCACCAAGGGCAGAAAAAATACCTAAAGGAGATTGATTAATTATTACACTTATGATATATACAATTCCTATTAAATATGCAATTAAACGAATAACTTGCATATAACTTTCAATAGGTTTATCCTTGTAAATGGGATGTGTTGTAAAAAAATGTTCAACAGATTTTGAGATGGAAATTACAATATAAACTATTGCAAATGCAAAATAAATATTTGTAAATTTTAATCCATATTCTACCCAATTTGGAAATTCGAAAAATAAAATTGGTATTAAAATTTTTAGGGCAATTATAGGTACGATATGCGCAACGCCTTTAAAAACATTTTTTTCTAATAAAATATCGTCCCATGTTGCTTCTGTTTTTTCAATAATTGGTTTAACAATTTTATTTAATATTAGCTTGGTTAAAAAATCCAATATAAAACAAGTTACAATTAAGCTAACTATTAAAATTGTAAACATTAATTCTAAGCTAATAGTTTCGTTAACTCCTTTATTCACTAGGTATTTTGTGCCTTCAAGAATAATTAAAAATGTATTTTGCATAAAATATTAGTTTGTAAATTTATAACCTACACCCCTTATCGAGTGGAAATATTGTGGGTTTTTAGGGTCGTCCTCGAAATATTTTCTAAAACTTAAAATAAAGTTATCTATTGTTCTGGTGGATGGATAAATATCAACTCCCCAAACCAATTCCAAAATATAATCTCTAGATACAACTTCGTTTTTTTTCTCAATCAATAATTTTAATAATTTATTTTCTTTTGCAGATAATTTACCGTTTTGCCCATTAACGCCTTTATACTCATAGGTAATAAAATCGATAAAATTTTCACCAAAAGAAAAAGTTTGAATATCTAAATTTATTGGATTTAAAGCTGATCTTTTGAGTAATAATTGAACACGTAATAAAAACTCTTCTAAATCAAATGGTTTTGTTAAATAATCATCAGCGCCAGATTTTAAACCATTAACTCTATCAGCTGCAGTACCTTTAGCAGATAACATTAAAATTGGAATTTTTTGATCGTTTAAACGAATATACTCACATACTTTTAAGCCATCTACATAGGGTAGCATAATATCTAAAACTACTAAATCAAAGCGTTGTTCGTTGTATAAATCAATAGCTTTTTTACCATTTTCGGCAACTTTAACTACCATTCCTTCAACTTCTAAATTTAACTTAATGGCATCAATTAGATGTTCTTCATCCTCCACTAAAAGTACTCTAGTATCCATTTTAGTTATTTAATAACCAGGTGTTTCCTGCAAAAGTTAAACGCAATTGGGAAAGGTTTTCTAAAGCTTCTGTTTCATTGTTAAAAGTACTTATCGCTACTCTATGTAATCCAGTTTTAGTTGTACCAAAAACTTTTGCAGGATACCCTTTACTTTTTAGCTCATTTACATATTTTTCGGCATTTTCAATAGAGGAAAAACAACCAGCAATTATTGCAAACTTTTCTTCTGAGATGGAAGGTGTGTTTTGATTAATATTTGTGTTCTCTGTGTTTTTTTCTTTTACAATTTTTGTTTCGGATTGTTTAGTTTCAATTGTTGATGTTGTTTTGGTCTCAATTTTATTATCTTCCCAAACTCTTTGTCCTTTTTCGGTTTTCCAAACTGTATCTTCTCCTAAATGACCAATTTTTTCTAAAGTTTTAATTTCGTCTTCATCAAAAAAAGTTTTAACTTCATTTAATGAAATATCCATGTCGGCAACTTTTTTAGGAACTTCAATTTCGTTACTTTGTTTAGAGTTTAACCATTGTAAAAAATCTAAACTCTCCCAGTTTTGATTAACAGATTTGTGCATACTAATCCAAATACTGCCAAATAACAAAGGGAAAAATATACTTGCTGCTATTGCTAATTTTTTTAGATTTTGTTTTTTATACGAGTGTACAGTTTGAATTTCGGTAGTTTCTAAAATCTTATTTTGTTGAATTGGATTAATTTTTAAAGGGCTTAACGCATAGGAATCAGCCCAAAAATTAAGTTCGTTATTTTGAGTAAAAATCCATTTATTATTGTCGTCCACTCTAAACGAACCCAGCTCATTTAATTCCAAATAGTTATGATGCTGCAAAGAAATCTTCCAAAAATAGATGTGATTTTCTATGTATTGTAATGCTTGGGGATAACTACATTTTAGTATTTGAGCGATTTTTGTGGATAAAATACCATCGTTTTTAGTTAACAATGGATTAAAAGTAATTTCCTTACTAGGGGGTAAAATTAAACTTTTATTACTTTCGATAACAGCCGATTTGTAATTGCACACAAATGCACCAAAATTAGGAATCACAATACAATCATTGTTTAATAACATATCGTGTATTAATAACTCCAAGTTTATTTTTAGTGATTTTTCCATAACTCCCAAAAATAAAACTCTCCTTTCAATTTGTCAAACATATTCCTTTAAAATTCTACACATTTATAAAAGTTTTTGTTATTAACCACAAAATATCAGATTATTAAATTAATATTTTCTCTTTGTAAGCTAAGAACTTAAATTTATAAAAAAGCCATTTTATTTCAAATGACTTTTTATTTAGTAATAAAACGATAAATTATTTAATTTTTAAGAATTTACCGAATAATTGTTTGTTATCTGATGTAAAATGTACAAAATGCAGTCCATCTGTATAACCTATAGTATTTAGTTCTACAAGAGTTGTATTTTCTGGATATTTTCCTGAATAAATCAACTGTCCATTTGTGTTGTATATTAGTACTTCAAAAGATGACGATGTATTTGGCTTAATATTTACAAATGACTTGGCAGGATTAGGGAAAATATTGATTTCGTTTTTGTTTATATTATTGGTAAAAACTGGAATTTCCGAATACAAAAATTCCTGAGGAACCAACTCTTTAATTTGATAAGGGTGCTCCCAATAAAATTTAACATGCATTCCCCATTCTAACTCTACAAAAAGTAATTCTATCTTATACCTTTCACCAGCAACCAAATTTACCACTCTGGCATTGCCCACGCCACCCCAAGTTTGTTTAAAAATTGTATCACCATCCAAAACACAAGTTAATTTATCATCAAAATCAAAACTAAACTTGTATTGTCCTGTAACAGGCGCTAAAATTTCACCACTCCATTTTACAGAGATAAAATCTGATTTTAATCCATATCCAAAAGAATTAAAATCCAGTTGATAATTTATTTGAGGATCTACTCGTGTTAATTTAGGTGGACCTTGAAAATTAATATTTTCATAAAAATTCATTTGTAATCCATCTCCATTTCCTTCAATGTATTTGTTTATATATTCATAATTTGCAGTAATAGTAGTGATTTCACCACCTCTAAAAGTAAAGTTGTTGTCTGTTTTACCGTCCGACCAGTTTTTGAATTGAAAAAGGGAATCATTACGGTAAGTTAAAGGTTTTGCGGATAATACTCGTTCGTTTCCTATAACTATATCAAAATTAAAATTCGCATTTTTAAAATTTCCATCTAATGCAATTGGTAGCCCAGCTGGATAACTTTTTACTTCCATATTACCAATATTTGGATAAACATCAACGTATGTATTATTGGTTAATCCTTTGCTATCTGTTGCTTTTAAGTGAACTCTGTACCAAACATTGGTACTTGTTTCGCCTAATCTTGGTAAAAATACAGCTCCTTTATAAATTCCAGATGTTGAAGTAAGTCCAGGGTGAGTATGGTTATCGTGATGAAAATCTACTTTCCATTCCAAATGTGCATATGTCAAACTTCCATCCTCAGGATCAAAAGCATTTCCTTCAAATCTTAAAGAGTCGCCATAATTAAATTTTGAGCCAATTAATGGAGAAACAATATTAATTTGCGGACGTTGATTTTGAGTTATAAGTAATGTAACAATATTTGAAGTATCCGAATCAAAAGAGTTAGTTGCAACACAAAATACGGTACTTCCGCTATCCGCTAAAACAACCGAATTTAAGACTAAACTTTTATTTATTTCATTTTGTAAAGGGCTATTGTTTTTAAACCACTGATAGGAAACTTCACCTTTTCCAACAGCATCTACTTCTAAATTTATATTTTCCCCAACAACTGCCATTTCTGTTTTTGGTTGTTTAGTAAAAAATGGCGCGCCACTTCCTGCATATTTTATCTTCCAAATTTCGCTAGATTGATCACCAAAAACAAGATAATACAAATAACCATCTTTAGATACATACAAATTAGAGATACTATGCCCTCCATATATAAGCGTATCCTCAACAAGCCCATTATCAGGATTCAACCTAAAAATATTACCTGTACAATAATCTCCAAAAATATATTGATCTTTCCAGTCTGGCGGAAATTTACTCTCTGTAGGAGCATAAAAAGCAGCACCAACAATGGCACAATTTCCATTTTTGTGTTCATAGGCAAAAAGTGGATCTTTATAATTTGCTGGTTCGGATTGATTTGTTCGCATTCCTTCTATATTTGGCCAACCATAGTTAGCACCAGGAATGATTTCGTTTATTTCTTCAAATTTAGAATCACCAACATCATTTGCTAAAATTTTCCCTGTAATAGGATGAATATCAAAGGTAAATGGATTTCTTAACCCTAAAGCATAAATGTATCTAGCTCTTCCTGTATGAGAATTGTAAAAAGGGTTATCCGTAGGAATACTTCCATCTCTGTTTAATCTCAAAACCTTTCCAAAAAAATTATCCATATTTTGAACAATAGATGCTCTTAAACCATCGCCAATAGATATAATTAATGTAGTATCTAAAGCCCATCGCATAGCACCACCATTGTGTGTTGTGCCACTGAGTGTTTCAAAATCTAATAAAATTTCCTCACTATTAGGAATTACAGTATTTCCATTGGCTGTAAATCTGGATAAACGATTATGGTTTTTACCTAAAACATTATAATACACATAAATATATCCGTTTTTATCAAATTCTTTATCTAAAATAAAACCACTCAAACCTCTTTCTCCATACTCATCTACAGCTAAATTTAAAAACAAATTGGGTAGTAAAATTCCATTTTCAATTATTTTGATTTTTCCTGATTTTTCAGAAATAAATATTCTGCCATCAGGAGCAATGTCCATTGCTGTTGGATTAACAACTTTATCCGATACAAGCTCTGTTGAAAAACCCTCTTTGATAGTAAAATTGTGCGCTTTTGAAATAATTGAAAAATGGAAAATTGAAAAAAGGATGATGATTTTTTTGAACATAATTAGGGATGTTAATTTAGTGTTAAAACCCTAAGCTAATAAATTATTTTAGTAAATCAAAGATTATCTCAGTAAAAACTACATTAATTAAACTAAAGTGCTAATATTTTACTAATTACGTTTTTTTTATTTTTTAAATTAAATTTAAGAAATTGTAAAATTTAAACAACTAAAATTAATGTAAACCTTCTAATAAATATCCTACTAAAAATGATAATCCAGCAGCCATAATTCCTAAAAAAACAGTTTGTAAACTTGTTTTAATTTTGGATTGATGCGTTATTTTTCCTTTAATCCAACCAATAGTTGCAAAACTAAGGATAGTAAAAGTACCTGAAAATAAAATAAATTTTGAATTGGACTAATCAAAAAATCCCAAAATAAATACTTACAGGAATACTTCCCATAATAATAAAAGCTATAAATGTGAAAAATGCTTTTAAAAAAGATGATCTATTGTCGGGCAAAAAATTATTCCTTGCAGCCATTAAATCTTGGGCTAGGGTAGTGGGTTTTAATTTTAAAACTGATAAATTTTGCTGAGCTAATTGTTTAGTTAATCCTTTATTTATTTAATAATCTAATAATTCTGTTTGTTCATGATGATTTGGGAAATTTGATTTTTTCACCAACTCATTAATATTTTTATGAAACTTATCTAACTCTGATTGTGCGGATAAATAGCTACCAACCGACATAGCAAACCCGTCGGCTATTAAATTGGCAACACCTAAAATTATTACTATTGTGCTAGGTAACCCAGCTCCAGAAGCTCCTGAAACTACTGCAAAAGTTGTTACGCAGCCATCAATTCCTCCATAAACAAATTAGGTAAGAAGGAATTGATTTGTATATAAACTTCTTTCCTAAAATTAAAAATAAACGAAATAGGCATAATTATTCGTTGTTAGGATAATCTCTTGGATTAAATTTTTGAGGTTTTGGTGTTTTTAACACTCTAGCATCTACATCGGATAAATGATTCCATTTTCCTTTTTCATATTTAAAGGCATCAAATGAAAAATCAGGCACATATGCTGCACGAACTCCTTTTAATCTTTCATTCGTTGGACTCAAATGATCGAATACAATCATATTCATGTTTAAATCGTAATGTAAAGTTATGGAAACATTTGACGCATATTCCATAACAATTCGGAATATTTTTTTACCCCTCGGTGCTTTAAATTCTTCGCTTACAAAAATATCCTTACCAAAAGTAGGTATACCTTGTTTGTTAAATTTTACTACTTCAATTATCTTTTTTTTCGTTTTACTTCCATTGCCATCCCAGCCAAAAAGTATATAATAATCGTCGTTGTATTTTTTAGGAGGTACCATGCTGTAATATACACATCCCAACCATTTTGATGTGTCCTGAGTTGTAAATTGTCCTTGTTCCCAATTGTTATTTTCATCTAATAAACAAACTTTTATTTTGTTTTTTCCTAAGAAGTATTGCGTAAAACCAAAATACATAAACTTATCCTTATTTTCTTGTAATTTCCAAGTGATAATTCTAAATTCATTTTTTGGTCCGTTTAAAATATAAAAGTTTTTTAAGGAGTCAAGCGAATAATTTTCAAAATCTGGATTGGATAATAAAATACGTAAAGAGTCAATCATTTGATTATTTACCTCCATCAATTCCATTATGGAAGCATTAATCATTTTTTGTTGTAAAGCATTGATGTTTTTAATTTTATTTTGAAATTCGATAGAATTTGCATGGATATTATATCCTACAAATAGTATCGAAATCAATAAAATCAGCTTTTTAAACATATTACTTTTTAATTTGATTGTTGTTTTTGAACTTTAATTTTTCTGCAACCTTACCATCTTTATCGTAAATTAATGTTTTACCATTTTTTAAGCCATTTTTATATTGAGCAACCATTTGTTTGTTGCCATTGGAGTAATAAGTGATTTGTTTCCCATCAATTTTCCCATTTTTATAGTCTGTTTGCATATAAATTTTATCACCTAATCCATCAAAATAAGTTAACCAAGTTCCATGTTTTATAGATAATGAATCTGTTTGTACAGCATTGGCTTCAGTTAATTTTAGTTTTTTCGCCTCTTTTAAACTAATTACTTTGTAAGTTCCCTCTTGGCGTTTGCTAAAACCTTTATCGTGCCAATCAATCCATAAACCATTTTCATAACCATTTAAATGTTCTCCTTTAATACCAATTTTACCAGTAGGAAAATATTTCTCGTATTTACCATGCATTACTCCATTTTTATAAGTAGTAATGTATCTTAAATTTCCATTTTCATGATAACCCTTCCATTCGTTATGCAAAACACCCATTTTAAAATCACCCACTTCATTTACTTTAGTATTTCTGTAGTATGAAGTCCATTTTCCATCCTCCTTATCGTCTTTAAAATTACCTTCACGCTCCAATTTTCCATCCTCATAATACACTAAAGTTTTTCCGTTTTTTTTATCGTTTTTAAAATTGATTAATCTAAGTGTTTTACCATCGGGATAATTGTACTTCCATTCGCCATCTTTTTCTCCATTTTTAAAATAAGCTAAATGTTCAATAATTCCCGAATTTGGAAAATAATATAACCATTCACCATCTCTTAAGCCATTTTTAAAATGTCCAACCATAAATAATTTACCATCGTTATACCATTTCCATTCGCCAGTTTCAATACCTTCATTAAATTCGCCCGAGCCTTTTAATGTACCATTTTCGTTAAATTGTTTCCATTTTCCATGTTCGATATTTACAACATAATTAGAGCTATCTTTAAGTTTACCGTTAGGATAATAAGTTAAATACAAACCATTGATATTATTGTTTAAAAATTCAATTTTAGATTTTAAAATACCATTTTGGGTATCATATTTTTCCTCCATTCCATTTTTTAAACCATTTTTATAAATTGCCTTATAAACCAACTGATTTTTTGCATTGTATTCCATTAAAGTTCCATTTCCATCCACAACCAAAGGTTTTCCAGTTTTATCAAAAGCTTTAATTAATTTTTCTTCTGCTTTTACACATAAAAATTCTTTCTGAAGTTGTTCGTTATCAAACCAATAAGTAAAAACACCAACTTTATATCCTTCTTCAAAATTTCCTTCGTATTCTTTTTTTTCGTTAGGATAAAAACCTTGCCACAAACCAACTTTTAAACCATTTTTGTATTTTCCTTTTGCACTAATTTTACCATTTTCATGATAAGAAATGTGTGTACTATCCAGTTTATCGTTTAAAAAATAGCCTTCGGTTTGAGGTTTTCCATCTTTATAATAAAAAACAGCTTTACCGTATAAAGCGCCATTAAAATAATTAACTTCTTGTTTTAATTTGCCATTTTCGTGGTAAAACTTCCAAGTACCATGTTCTTTTCCATTTATAAAAATACCTTCCGATTCCTTAATTTTATTAGGATAGTAGGTTACGTACTCCTGATAAGTAGGATCTTTTTTTAGGTCGGCTTTATTTTGGGCAATACCATTTGCTAAAGTAGCTATAAAAACAATCGATAAAAATAAACGCATATATATAATTTAATTAAAACTTAAAATAGATTTTTCAATAATATCAGCACATTCCATTAATTGCTCCTCAGTAATGATTAAAGGCGGTGCAAAACGAATAATATCACCGTGAGTTGGTTTTGCTAACAAGCCATTTTCAGCTAGTTTTAAACAAACATCCCAAGCTTCTTTACCATTTTTTGGTTTTATCACTATAGCATTTAATAAACCTTTTCCTCTAACCAAACTTACCATATCTGATGGGATATTTCTTAACCTTTCTCTTAACTTTTCCCCTAAATACCTTGCTCTTTCTGCTAATTTTTCTTCTTTTACAACTGTAAGTGCTGCCATAGCAACAGCGCAAGCCAATGGATTACCTCCATAAGTTGAACCATGTTGTCCTGGCTGTATCACATTCATTACATTATTGTTTGCTAAAACACATGAAACAGGATAAACACCACCAGAAATTGCTTTGCCTAATATTAAAATGTCTGGTTTTACGCCTTCGTGACAAACCGCTAACAATTCTCCAGTTCGTGCAATTCCAGTTTGTACTTCATCAGCTACAAACAATACGTTGTATTTTTTACACAAATTATAAGCTTTTGCCAAATAGCCATCTTCTGGAACATAAACACCTGCTTCACCCTGTATAGGTTCTACCATAAATGCAGCAACGGTTTTATCTTGTAAAGCTTCTTCTAAAGCTTTGATATTATTGTATTCGATGGAAATAATTCCAGGTGTGTACGGACCAAAATTTCCTCTTGCATCAGGGTCGTTTGAAGCAGAAATAATTGTAATGGTTCTGCCATGAAAATTATTTCCACAAACTACAATTTTTGCTTCATTTGTAGCTATTTTTTTTACTTCATAACCCCATTTTCTTGATATTTTGATAGCTGTTTCTACAGCTTCAGCGCCAGTATTCATTGGTAAAACTTTGTCGAAACCAAAATATTCGGTTATAAACTTCGAAAATTCGGCAAATTTATCGCTGTGAAATGCTCTAGAAGTTAAACAAAGTTTTTTACTTTGTTCTACCAATGCTTCTATGATTTTTGGATGACTATGACCTTGGTTTACTGCAGAGTAAGCAGATAAAAAATCGTAATATTTTTTACCTTCTACATCCCATACAAAAACACCTTCGCCTTTACTTAAAACTACTGGTAATGGATGATAATTATGTGCGCTATATTGATGTTCTTGATTAATGTATTCTTGCGATGTTTTTAATTCGTTTACCTTTCCCATTTTTTCAACTTTTAATTCTAATCCATGCAAAAATAAGCATTTATAAATGTTATTGAATATCTCATAGATTAGTTTTTCAACAATTTGAATTAATAACCCATTTTAATGCTTAATTTTAAACTATATTTTAAAAACTTAAAGATGAACAAGCTAAATGTACTTTTATTTTTTACGATGATGAGTATGTTTTCTTGCTCAGCACAAAATACGAATCAAAATACTAACTCGAATATGGAAAATAGTAACAAAAATAACTGGAACCAATTAACACCAGAAGAGGAAAGAATAATTGTTTACAAAGGAACTGAATATCCTTTTACAGGTAAATATAACGATTTTAAAGGTGAGGGTGTTTTTACTTGTAAACGTTGCAATACGCCATTATTTAAAAGCGAAGATAAATTTAATTCGGGTTGTGGATGGCCTAGTTTTGATGATGCAATCGACCAAAATGTTAAGGAGGTTTTGGATAAAGATGGCAGAAGAATTGAAATTGTATGTGCGGTTTGTGACGGGCATTTAGGACATGTTTTTCGTGGTGAAAAATTCACTTCTAAAAACACCCGTCACTGTGTAAATTCAATTTCAATCGATTTTGTTCCTAAAACAAAAGAGTAGTTAAGGTTTTTTCTTCATCCATTTTTCGATATCTTCAATTTCGATAGGGATGTTTTCCATCAAATCTTTTACGCCATTTTTAGTGATTAAAAAATCGTTTTCGATACGGATTCCTATATTTTCCTCAGGAATATAAATTCCTGGTTCGCAGGTTAATAACATTCCAGGCTTAAATTTTTTGCTTCGGTCGCCAACGTCATGTACATCTAAACCTAAAAAATGACTGGTTCCGTGCATAAAATATTTGCGAAATGCTGTGGATGATGGATTTTCAAGTTCGGAAGAATCAATTAAACCAATATTACATAATTCTTCTGTCATTTTTATCCCAATTTTTTTATTGTATTCTTCCCATGATAAACCTGGTTGAATAATTGATTTTGCATATTTAAACACATTTAAACAGGCAGTATAAACTTCTTTTTGTCGTTTGGTAAACTTACCATTTACTGGAATTGTTCTGGTTAAATCTGCTGCATAATAAGCATATTCTGCACCAAAATCCATTAAAACCAAATCGCCATTTTTACAAACATTGTTATTGTCGATGTAGTGTAAAACACAAGCATTTTTTCCAGAAGCAACAATTGGCGAGTAAGCATGTGCTGTAGCACCATTTTTAGTAAAGATATATGATATTTCTGCTTCGATTTCGTACTCCATCATTCCTGGTTTAATAGTTTGAAGCACGTTTACAAAAGCTTTATGGGTAATAGCACAAGCTTGCTGAATAATTTTTATTTCTGTAGCAGATTTTATACAACGTAACTGTTTTAAAATAGGAGCAGAGCGATGAAATTGATGCGCTGGGAATTCATTTTTTAATTCATTTCCTAAAACTGTATTTGGATTGGCTTGATTTAAAGAATGTCGATCGTTTTCGAAATAGTTGATATAAATATGTTGGTTTTGTAGGATTTTATTTTTGATATAACTTTCGTAATTTCCTAACCACTGCACATTTTTTATACCTGATGTTTCGCTAGCATTTTCTAGATTAAATTTTTCTCCTTCCCATATTTTTAAATGCTCATCAGATTGTAAAATAAATAAAGTTTCCTCTACGGTTTCAGTTTTTACCAATACCAAAATACTTTTTTCCTGATTGATACCTGTTAAGTAAAAAAAATCAGAATCGGGACGAAAAGGAAAATTACAATCTCCATTACGGTGCATTTCGTAATTGGTACAAAAAATTGCAACCGAATTTTTTTTCATTTTTTTCGCAAAATTCATGCGGTTTTTCGCAAAAAATGAGTTTTTTATTTTGTTGTATCTGATATTCATTAGTTTTCTTTTATAATTTTAACTTATTCGTCCCCAATTTATTTTTCCTTTATTTTTTTCCTTTAACAAATGTAATTTTAAAGGGTAATTATTCGGGTTTTCTAAAAATGGATCTTCCTCTAAAATTTCTTTAACTCTTTCACGAGCAAAATGTAACAATTTACTATCCTCTGTTAAGGAGGCTAATTTTAAATCCATCACTCCGCTTTGTTGTGTTCCTTGTAAATCGCCTGGTCCGCGTAACTTTAAATCAACTTCACTAATTTTAAACCCGTCGTTGGTTTCCACCATTGTTCGCATTCTAATTTTTGCTTCAGTACCTAATTTATTGCCTGTCATTAATATGCAGTAAGATTGTTCTGCACCTCTACCAACTCGTCCTCTTAATTGGTGTAACTGACTTAACCCAAACCTCTCGGCACTTTCAATCACCATAACACTGGCGTTTGGAACATTAACACCAACTTCAATTACAGTTGTAGCTACCATAATTTGAGCATTACCACTAGCAAAACGTTTCATTTCATATTCTTTATCCTCAGGTTTCATTCGTCCATGAACAATTGCAACCTGATATTTTGGTAAAGGGAAATAGCGTACAATACTATCGTAACCATCCATTAAATCTTTATAATCCATTGTTTCGGATTCCTCAATTAATGGATATACAATATAGGCTTGTCGTCCCAACTCAATTTGCTCTTTAATAAATCCAAACACCACCAATCGTTGTGCATCCGAGAAATGTTTGGTAACAATAGCTTTTCTACCTGGAGGTAATTCATCTATAATTGAAACATCCAAATCACCATATACCGTCATTGCTAAAGTTCTGGGAATGGGAGTTGCAGTCATTACTAACACATGTGGAGGTAAAGTGTTTTTTTGCCATAATTTTGAGCGTTGTGCCACACCAAAACGGTGTTGTTCATCAATCACAGCTAAGCCTAAATTTTTAAATTTAACTTTATCTTCAATTAAAGCATGTGTTCCAATTAAAACCGCACAATCTCCATTTTCTAAATCCGCATGTATAATTTCTCTTTCCCTTTTTTTGGTGCTCCCGGTTAATAAATGCACTTTTAAATTTAACTTGGATAAAAGATGATAAATTTCTTTAAAATGTTGGGTTGCCAATATTTCGGTTGGAGCCATCAAACAAGCTTGGAAATTATTATCAATGGCCAATAGCATACACATTAAAGCCACAATAGTTTTACCACTCCCTACATCACCTTGCACCAATCGGTTCATTTGTTTGCCAGTGCTGGTATCTTTTCTAATTTCTTTTAATACCTTTTTTTGGGCATTGGTAAGTTCAAAGGGTAAAATATTTTTGTAGAAATCGTTAAAATAATTGCCAACCAAATTAAAATTAAATCCTTTTATATGGAGCTGATTTAAAATTTTTCCTTGTAAAATTTTAAGTTGCACAAAAATAAGCTCTTCTAATTTTAATCTTCCTTTTGCTTTATTTATAACTTCTTGATTATCTGGAAAATGTATTTGATGAATCGCGTTGTTTTTACTTAGTAAACCATATTTTTGAATTAAACTAAGCGGTAAATTTTCGGTGATTTTATCGTTACCCAATTCGTTTAATAAACTCTTTACAATTACTCCAAAAGCTTTACTATCTAAACCTCTTTTTTTCATCTTTTCGGTTGTAGGATAAACCGGAATGAGTTGGTTGTTTTTTTGATTTATAAATTCTAAAAGATTTGTAATTTCTGGATGTGGCATGGTAAATTTTTGATTAAACCAATTGGGTTTTCCAAAAATCACATAACTTGTTCCAGGAATTATTAATTTTTTTATCCAATCTACGCCCTTAAACCAAACCAATTCCATGGTGCCTGTTTCGTCTTTAAAAATAGCTGTAAACCTTTTGGCATTTCCTGTTCCAGATTCCTTAACGTTTGTAACTATACCTTTTATTAACGCCGAGTGCATTTCGGGTTTAAGTTCGTTTATACTAAAAAACTTTGTTTTGTCAATGTAACGAATTGGGAAATGATGTAAAATATCCTCCCAAGTATAATAGTTTAATTCTTTTTGGATAATTTCCGCTTTAGCAGGACCAACTCCTTTGATATACTCAATTTTATTTTTAAGTATATCTTCCATTAAAAAATAATTGTAGTTTGAGGCATTAGAATACGCAACACATCTAAATCGTTTAAATCTATTGGATTGCCAGTTAAATCAATGGTTTTTAAATTTTTTAAAAAACATAAACTTTCTGGTAAATTTTTAATTTGATTGTTTTTTAAAATTAAAATTTCTAAGGATTTTAAATCTATAACTTCTTTAGGAATTTCATTGATTTGATTATTGGCTAAAACTAATTCTTTAACAGGATTTTGATTAAAAAACGATTGAGGAATACTATCAATTCCGCATTGTACTATTGTTACAATTGATAGCTTACTACATGTTTGTAAACCTAAAGGAAATTGTTTTAAAGGTGTATTGTAGAACAAAATTTCTCTTAAACTAGGCATAAAAAACAAAGCAGAATCAGTTTGTAATTTCTCACTGTTATTTTGTATTTCTAGGATTTTTAAATTTTTTAAAAGCGCGAAATTATTTGGTAATTTTTGTAAGCTACTTTTATGTATTTTTAGTTCGTTTAGCAAAAATAATTTACTAATAGTTTGAGGTAAAGCTGTAATTGGATTTTGGTTAATTTCTAGGTACAGTAAATTACTTAAATCGCCCAAATTATCCGATAAAACACTTAATTTATTGTTTTGTAAACGTAAAACTTGTAAATTTTTAAGTTTGTTTATCTTTGTAATATCTTGTAATTCAGTGTTTTCTAATTTAAGTTTGCTTACTTCATTACTGTATTTTAATGCCCAATTGTAATCAATATAAAATTCGTCTTTAATAGAACCATAATTGTACATGGATTCTTTGGTTTGACCGATAATTTGTGTATAAAAAATTGTACTGAAATAAAAACTAAAAATAAATTTATTCAACATCATTAATTGTGTTTTTTTACAAAAATAAGTTCATCTACGTAGTTATAACTATGAATTTAGTAAAAAATATCAAAAAAAATGATTTTTAAGAATAAAAAGAACAAAAAACATTCGCATCATAACGGTTTAATTTGTAACATTGCACTTTAAATCTACATTGATTTAATGTTAAGTACTTAAATTAAAAGCTTAATTTTTTATTTAAAACATTCTTTACAACTATGCGTCAGCTAAAAATTACGAAATCCATTACCAACAGAGACAGTATTACTTTAGATAAGTATTTACAAGAAATTGGAAGAGTTGAGTTAATATCTTCGGAAGAAGAGGTAGAATTAGCAATCCGAATAAGAGAAGGAGACCAAAGAGCTTTAGAAAGATTAACCAAAGCTAATTTACGTTTTGTGGTTTCGGTTGCAAAACAATATCAAAATCAGGGTTTAACTTTACCCGATTTAATTAATGAGGGTAATTTAGGTTTAATTAAAGCTGCAAAAAGATTTGATGAAACCAGAGGTTTTAAATTTATTTCCTATGCAGTTTGGTGGATTCGTCAGAGTATTATTTCTGCAATTGCCGAAAATTCTCGTATGGTGCGTTTGCCTTTAAATAAGGTTGGTAACTTAACTAAAATTAAAAAAGGGATTGCACAATTGGAGCAAGAATTGGAAAGAGAACCAACTCTGCAAGAATTAGCTGAACAAATTGAATTAAACGAGGAAGAAATCGAAACATCAATAAACATCGCTGGTCGCCATCAAAGTATCGATGCGCCTTTTGTAGAAGGTGAAGATCATGGTTTATTGGATGTTATGGAAAACAGCGATTCTCCAAAAGCGGATAGAGAGTTGATGTTGGATTCTTTAAAGATAGAAATTGAAAGATCTTTAGCAACTTTAACAGATAGAGAAGCAGATGTTTTAAAATTATTTTTTGGAATTGGTATAGCACATCCATATTCATTAGAAGAAATTGGCGATAAACACGGTTTAACACGCGAGCGTGTTCGTCAAATAAAAGAAAAAGCACTAAAAAGATTACAACACAATACACGTAGTGGTTTACTAAAAATGTATTTGGGTTAGTAGCACAAATAAATTAAACAAAAAAAGGCTTTTCGAAAGAAAAGCCTTTTTTGTTTATGTATTTTAAATTATAAAAATATAATTAAAACATAAACCCATATAGGTTTTGAATTATTTTAAAGGAATGTTTATTTTTTTTACGAAAACTTAGTTTAATCCTCGAACATTTTGTTGATTTTCCCCACTCCGGCTTACAGCCACCGTCGCCTCAGGGCAAGGAGCTAGCGGTGTGCTACCGCAAGTTTTTTTTATATTGCTACCGCAATTTTTTAAAATAGCGAAGCTATTATTTTTAATGGGAGTGTACGTAACTCCTCGCCCCCTTGGGGGTTCGAGGTGCCCGCAGGGCGGAGTGGGGGATTTGAGATTAAAAGTTTGAAATTAAGAATTTGATATTAATAGTAGCAAAGCCCATAGGCTTTGAGGTATTTAAACTTTAGTTTAATTTAAAAAAATAACTATTGTATTGCAATTTTGTTTACTCGATTGGCGTGTCTTCCGCCTTCAAAATCTGTTGTTAAAAAAGTTTCAACTATTTTTAAAGCCAATTCCTCAGAAATATACCTTGCAGGAATAGCTAAAACGTTTGCATTGTTGTGTGCCTTTGCCATAAAAGCTAATTCAACGTCCCAACACAATGCACTTCTTATTTCTTGGTATTTGTTGGCAACTATATTTACACCATTTCCACTTCCACAAATCACTATTCCTAAATCGTTTTGATGATTTACAACGGATTTTGCCAATGGATGAACATAATCTGGATAATCGCAACTATCTTTACTAAACGGACCAAAATCTTCTACTTTAATATCTTTTTTTTCTAGTAATTCAATTACTTTTAATTTTAAATCGTAACCAGCATGATCGCCACCAATTGCTATTTTCATTTTTTGTTTATTTTGAAGTAAAAATCTTAATTTAATCCAAAGTAGATTAAATTTTGAGCGAAATTAAAAAATGTAGCTGAACTTTTGCAATAATATTGTAATTTGCAAGAACTTATTTTTAACTTTAAAAGCTTAAGCCATTAAAATGAATATTGCTGTAATTGATTTAGGAACCAATACTTTTAATTTGCTAATTGCCGAGATTAAAGATAATACCTTTAAAACGCTACATATAACAAAGGAATTTGTAAAATTAGGTGAGGGAGGAATTAACCAAAGAATGATTCAAAAAATGCCTTTTAAGCGTGGTGTAGATACTTTAATGGATTTTAAATTAATTGCACAACAATATCATTGTGAGCAAATTATTGCTATTGCAACATCGGCAATTCGCAATGCTCAAAATGGTGATGAATTTATTCGAACGGTTAAAAATTTAACCAATATTGATATTACTGTAATTGATGGGAATAAAGAAGCAGAATATATTTATAAAGGTGCCATAGGAGCAGTGGAATTAGCTAACGAAAATGCTTTGATTATGGATGTTGGCGGTGGGAGTACAGAGTTTATTATATGTAATCCTAGTGGTTTGTTGTGGAAAAAAAGTGTGGAAGTAGGTGTTACAAGATTGTTCGAGAAATTTCATCACGAAGATCCTATTTCGATTCCTAATATTTTAGCTATTCATGAGCATTTGGTAAAGTTGTTACAAGAGGTTGTGGATGAATGTAAAAAATATCAAGTATCTACTTTAATTGGTAGCTCGGGCGCTTTTACTTCCTTGGCCGCCATGATTTTATGTAAAAAAAATAAAATTGAGTTGTTACAGGGGCAAAAATCTTATGAATTCGAATTAGCTGATTATTTTTCGATTCATCAACTTTTATTGCAATCCACTTTAAATCAGCGTTTAAAAATAGATGGATTAATTCAGGAAAGAGCTCCAATGATTGTTGTAGGCTCTATTTTGGTAAATTTTATAGTGAATCAAGTAAAAATTTCTAAATTTAAACTTTCTCGTTATTCCTTAAAAGAAGGAGTAGCTTTTAATTTTGCACAAAACTTTTAAAAACTATGGCAAATATTTTAATTATTGACGATGAAAAACCGATTAGAAGAACGGTTGCAGAAATTTTAGAGTTTGAAAAATACAAAGTGGACCAAGCAGAGGATGGTGAACAGGGTTTAAATATGATTAAAAGCAAAAAATATGATTTGGTTTTATGTGATATAAAAATGCCCAAAATGGACGGAATGGATGTTTTAAATGAAGTGCAAAAAATGGACGAAATTGTTCCTATGGTTATGATATCGGGTCATGGTACAATAGAAACAGCTGTAGATGCACTTAAAAAAGGGGCATTTGATTATATTCCAAAACCGCCAGATTTAAACCGTTTGTTGGTTACGGTTAGAAATGCTTTGGAAAAAAATATTTTGGTTGAAGAAACCAAGGTTTTACGAAAAAAATTAAATAATATTAAGGGTAGTGATATTATTGGAAATTCAGAGTGTATTCAAAAAGTAAAAGACATCATCGCAAAAGTTGCCCCAACAGACGCTAGGGTTTTAATTACTGGTGGAAATGGGTCGGGGAAAGAATTGGTGGCTAGACAAATACATTTGCAAAGTAATCGTTCCCATTTGCCATTGGTTGAGGTGAATTGCGCAGCTATACCTTCGGAATTAATTGAAAGCGAATTGTTTGGGCACGAAAAAGGGGCGTTTACAAGTGCGATAAAACAGCGTAAAGGTAAGTTTGAGCAAGCAGATGGAGGTACTTTATTTTTAGATGAAATTGGTGATATGAGTTTACCAGCTCAGGCAAAAGTTTTACGCGCTTTACAAGAAAATAAAATTGCACGTGTAGGTGGCGAAAAAGAAGTGGATGTGAATGTTAGGGTAATTGCTGCTACCAATAAAAATTTAAAAGTAGAAATTGAAAAGGGGAATTTTAGAGAAGATTTATATCATAGATTAAGTGTTATTGTGATTCAAAATCCATCTTTAAATGATAGGAAAGAGGATATTCCATTGTTAACAGAGCATTTTTTAAAAAATATTGCGAACGATCATGGGAATGCGCCTAAACAAATTGAATCGGATGCTGTAAAAGCTTTACAAGAAATTAATTGGACTGGAAATATCCGAGAGTTTAGAAATGTATTGGAAAGATTAGTTATTTTAAGCGATAAAACCATCACTTTAACAGATGTACAAAACTTTGCTAATCCCTTATCTAAATGGTAAAAAATAAACTATGGAACTACTTTAGGGAGTAGTTTGTTTTTTCACGCCTAAAGCGTTAAGGTTGGTGCACCAAAGTTTGCAAAAAAACAAATAATTCTTTTGATTAAATTTATCGCTTTTTACTTGGGGATGATTAGGTATAAATTAGAACACGGATAAATAGGATTTTTAATCTCGGATAAATAAAATCAATATCAATAGTGTTTAATCCTAGTTATCCGTATTCTAAAATCAAAAAAAATTAATGAATTAAATCTTTTCCAAACTGGTCGATATTCATTCCTTCAAAATTTCCACTAGTCATGATTAATAAGTTGGTGTCCTGCCAGTTTTTTTGTTTTAAATAGCTTTGTAATTCTTGTGTATCTGTAAATACTTTTAAATCTTTACGGTTAAAAGCTTGGTAAACATCTTCTTGTTTTAACTCGGGTAATTTTTTGTGTGCAACTGCTTTCGGACTGTAAAACACGATAGCTTCATCTGCAGCATTCATTGCACCGTCGTATTCTTTTAAAAAAGCAGGATTTAAACTACTAAAAGTATGTAATTCCATGCAAGCCACTAATTTGCGTTTGGCAAACTGACTTTTAACAGCCTGTGTTGTAGCCTTTAATTTTGATGGTGAGTGTGCAAAATCTTTAAATGCCACCGATGAAGTGTTTTCTGCAATTTTTTCTAATCGTTTGGATGCTCCTTTAAAAGACGAAATGTGGGTGAAAAAATCGGCATCACTAATGCCTAATTGATTACAAATATGATAAGCTGCATTTAAATTTTGTAAGTTATGGGCACCAAAAATTTGTAAAGCAACTTTACCATTTGGCGTAATTAAAAAGGTTTGATTATCAATTATTTCACTGGGAAAAGCAGAGTAGGGAGAGCAAAAATCATATTTAGCTCCAAGTTTTTGCAATTCTTCATCGCCGCTGTAATAAAATAATTTACCACCTTTTTCTACTTTTTGAATAAAAATTTCAAATTGTTGCACATAGTTTTCGAAAGTAGGAAACACATTTATATGGTCCCACGCAATACCACTTAATACAGCAATATGAGGTTTGTACCAATGGAATTTCGGTGTTAAATCAATAGGTGAACTTAAATACTCATCACCTTCTAAAACAATAATATCAGCATCAGGTGTAAGTTTAACCATGGTGTCAAAGCCTTCCAGTTGAGCGCCAACTAAATAATCAGGATTTTTTCCGCTCTTTATCAAAATATGTAAAACCATGGAAGTTATGCTTGTTTTACCATGACTACCCCCGATTACCACACGGGTTTTGTTTTTGCTTTGTTCGTAAACATATTCGGGATACGAAAAAATAGGTAAACCTAGTTCCTGTGCTTTAATCAATTCCGGATTGTCCTTTTTAGCGTGCATCCCTAAAATTACAGCATTCAAATTTGCATGAATATTTGCTGTATCCCAACCTTCTTTTTCGGGCAATAAACCATGTTTTTTTAAACGAGATAAAGAAGGTTCGAAAATCTGATCATCCGATCCAGTAACTTTAAAACCTTTTTCGTGTAAAGCAATAGCCATATTGTGCATTGCACTTCCTCCAACTGCAATTAAATGTACATTCATATTTGGTATTTTTCACTAAACTATTTTATTTTTTTTGAAGCTGAATTATGAATGCATAAAACTTATTAACTTATAAACGTGAGTTCGATTAAAATTGGGTGCTCAGAACGACTGAAAATACTCAGATTCAACTATGAAAAATGAAAAAATAGCGGGCTATTTTGAATTTTTTATAGGCAGAGGATGGGTTTTTTCTGTCGAAATTGCTCATGTCTATTCAAATGAGCCTTCCATCTACTGCCTTGAATTTATTCACGATAGCTCGCTACCCTTCATAAATTCAAGATTGTAGCTGAAACGCTATTTGAATTCTGAGCACCCAATTTTAATCGAACTCACGTTACATCACTTAAAAAACTTTATCTTTACTTTTTTAATCGCATTTTTATGGAACTTTTTGCAATAGAAACTGGGTATTTTAAATTGGATGGAGGAGCGATGTTTGGTGCTGTTCCAAAAACTATTTGGAATAGGAATTATCCTGCCGATGAAAATAATTTAAATCGCTGGGCAATGCGCTCGATGTTAATCAAAAAGGACAATCGATTAATTTTAATTGATACTGGAATAGGGGATAAGCAAAGCGAAAAGTTTTTTAGTTTTTTATATCTGCATGGCGAAGATTCTTTACAAAAATCAATCGAAAAATTAGGATTTACTACCGAGGATATTACAGATGTTATTTTAACGCATTTACATTTTGATCATGTAGGTGGTGCGGTTAAAAGGGATATAAACGGAAATTTTGTCCCAACTTTTAAAAATGCTACGTATTGGAGTACCAAATCGCATTGGGAATGGGCAGTTAATCCTAATCCAAGAGAAAAAGCTTCGTTTTTAAGCGAAAATATTTTTCCATTACAACAAGCCGAACAACTTAATTTTATTGAAGATAAAGGATTGGAGATAAATGGTATAGAATTATTGGTTGTAAACGGACATACCGAAGGGCAAATTATTCCTGTAATGGATTATAAAAATCAAAAAGTAGCTTTTATGGCAGATTTAGTTCCTTCATTAGGACATTTAAATTTGGCTTATATCCCAAGTTATGATATTCGCCCATTGATTAGTATGCAGGAAAAAGAAGATTTTTATATTAAAGCATTACATGAAAATATTGTATTATTTTTTCAACACGACCCACAAATTGAATGTTGTACAATACAATCGCATGAAAATAAAGTTAAAGCCAAGCAAGTTTTTAAATTAAACGAATTGTAAATTTAATTTAACTTATTAAAGATTTTTTAGCATTGTTTGTTTATATTTACGCACAAAATTTTTAGCTTTGTTTGTTCATTTTTAAATCGCTTTGATTTAAATATTAAAATTTATAATTATATGAAAAAACTTATTGGTTTGATATCTGTTGCTTTAGCAATGTTTTCTTGTGGAGGTGGTGATGGTCAAAAACATGATTTAAAGGTTGTTAATGCTAAAATTAATGGTTTTATTACAGAATTTGATAGTATATTCGTAAATAATTACGACAGACCAAGTTTAAGCGTTTTAGCAGATAGTATCTTAGCAAATATTGAAATTATTAGAAGCGAAAATAATCAATACGACAGCTTACCTTATTTATATTTTGTTGGAGGAGAAGTTGCGATGAAAGTTTTTAAAGGTGAAGAAGCTTTGAAATTTTTCGATTATTTAATCAACGAGTTTCCAACTCATGAACAAACAGATAAAGCTATGTATTTTGTGGCTTACACATATGAAAATGTAATTCAAGATACACAAAAAGCTATTGAAATGTATAAAAAACTTTATAAAGAAAGACCAAATTCTGATTGGGGAGAAAATGCTAAAAGTCAGGTTTTGTTTTTAGAAAGTCAAACTCCTTTAATGGAGGATTTAGATGATAACAAGCAAGAAGGTTTGTAAAGAATTAAATCTATTTAAATATTAAAATCACTATATTCTAGTGATTTTTTTTTTCATAATCAGTACAAAAATTAAAACAAATGTTTGGTAGTTTACAGGATAAGTTAGATAAGGCGTTTCATGTTTTAAAAGGACATGGAAAAATTTCGGAAATAAATGTTGCCGAAACAGTAAAGGAAATTAGAAAAGCATTATTAGATGCCGATGTTAGCTATAAAATAGCTAAGGATTTTACAACTAAAGTTAAAGAAAAAGCTTTAGGACAAAATGTATTAACCAGTTTAAAACCCGGACAAGTATTAACCAAAATTGTACACGATGAGTTGGTTGAATTAATGGGTGGAAATGAAGTTGATATTAAAGTACAAGGAAATCCTGCAGTTATTTTAATTTCGGGTTTACAAGGTTCGGGTAAAACTACTTTTACAGGTAAATTAGCAAACTATTTAATCAAAAAGAAAGGCAAAAAACCCTTATTGGTAGGAGCGGATGTGTATCGTCCTGCTGCAATGGATCAATTAAAAGTTGTTGGAGAATCTGTTGGAGCAACTGTATATTTAGAACGTGAAAATAAAAATCCTGTTCAAATTGCCTTAAATGCAATTCAAAAAGCTAAGTCCGAAGGATTTAATGTTGTGGTAATCGATACTGCTGGTCGTTTGGCTATTGATGAGCAAATGATGAATGAAATTTACGAAGTTAAAAAAGCAGTGAACCCTCAAGAAACGTTGTTTGTTGTGGATAGTATGACTGGGCAAGATGCTGTAAATACTGCAAAAGCTTTTAATGATAAATTGGATTTTGATGGTGTTGTTTTAACTAAATTAGATGGTGATACACGCGGTGGAGCTGCATTATCTATTCGTGAGGTGGTTAGCAAACCAATTAAATTTGTAGGTACAGGCGAAAAAATGGATGCGTTGGATGTTTTTTATCCATCGCGAATGGCGGATCGTATTTTAGGAATGGGGGATGTTGTTTCCTTAGTAGAAAAAGCTCAGGAACAATATGATGAAGAGCAAGCCCGAAAATTGCATAAAAAAATATTGAAAAACGAATTTAATTTCAATGATTTTTATGAGCAAATCCAGCAAATTAAAAAAATGGGTAGTATGAAGGATTTGATGGGGATGATTCCAGGTGTGGGTAAAATGATGAAAAATGTAGATATTGACGATAATGCTTTTAAAAGTATTGAAGCAGTTATACAAAGTATGACACCCAAGGAGCGAGAGCAACCTAAATTATTAAATCCATCTCGTCGTAAACGTATATCAAATGGAAGTGGTGTGGATATTATTGAGGTGAATAAACTAATTAAACAGTTTGAAGAAACTGCAAAAATGATGAAAATGATGTCGAATAAAGACAATATGGCTAAAATGATGAAAAATTTCCCTGGTTTAGGTGGAGGTTTAGGTAATTTAGGTGGTTTAGGAGGTAAACTTTAATTTAATATTGTATGATTTTATTGGATGGTAAATGGGCATCTGCTCAAGTGAAAGAACAAATACAAAAAGATGTTGCCGAATTTGTTTCAAAAGGAGGAAAAACACCGCATTTGGCGGCTGTTTTAGTGGGTAATGATGGAGCTAGTGAAACGTATGTAGCTAGTAAAGTAAAAAGCTGCGAACAAGTTGGGTTTAAATCTACTTTAATCAGAAAAGATGCAACTATTACCGAGGAGGAATTGTTAAAAGTAATTGACGATTTAAATAACAATGAAGATATAGATGGTTTTATTGTTCAATTACCTTTACCTAAGCATTTTAACGAACAAAAAATTACGCAAGCAATTCGCCCTGATAAAGATGTAGATGGTTTTCATCCCATAAATGTTGGTCGTATGGCATTAGGTCAACCAGCCTATATTTCGGCTACGCCTTATGGTATAGTACAAATGTTAGAAATGTACAATATTGATACAACAGGTAAACATTGTGTGGTAATTGGAAGATCTAATATAGTTGGTAGTCCGATGAGTATTTTAATGGCAAAAAACACCAAATACGCTAACTGTACAGTTACACTTTGTCATTCTAAAACCAAAAACATCGAAGAATATACTCGTAAAGCGGATATTGTAATTGTAGCTTTGGGGATTCCTGAGTTTTTAAAAGCAGATATGATAAAAGAAGGTGCTGTTGTGGTAGATGTTGGAATTACTAGAGTGGAAGATCCAAGTAAACCAAAAGGTTTTGCTATAAAAGGTGATGTTAAATTTGATGAGGTTTCGGCAAAAGCTTCCTATATTACACCTGTACCTGGAGGGGTTGGTTTAATGACAGTTGCAAGCTTGATGAAAAATACATTAATGTCGGCTAAAAAAGAAATTTATAAATAATGGTAGAAAAAATTAATGTTAATCGCAAGATAAAATTGATTTGGGATTTTAGAGGGATGGATGCTATGCCAACAGCGCAACATCATGCTATTCATTTAAAAGAATATCAAGAAAAAACTCAAGATACTACAATTTTAGAATGTGGTTTTGAAACTTTAAGCGAGTTTCATCATATTGCTTTTATCATAACTTATTATTCCGAAATGATAAGATTACGTGATATTTTGTTACCACAACGTGCCGAATACGCACAAGGAGTTTTATAACTAAAGTTAGATTTTATTTATAATTTAGTAAATAGCACGATAAATAATTTATTTAAATTCGTGTATTAAATTTAAATTTTCCATTATGTGCGAAGCAATAACAAAGGGAATTTCAGTAAAAGTAAAAGCAAAATACCAACATGATTTTTCGCAACCCCAAATGGCTTCGTTTTTTTATAGTTATAAAGTAACCATTACTAACAATAGTTTTGAACCAGTAAAACTTATTTCCAGAGTTTGGGAAATAAAAGATAGTATTGGCGAAAATATGTATGTAGAAGGTGATGGAGTAGTGGGTTTACAGCCAGAAATTTTACCTGGTGAAAGCTTTCAATACGAATCTAATGTTGAGCTTAAAACGGGCATAGGCGAAATGTTTGGAACTTATACTTTAATAAATAAAATTACCTACGAACAATTCCCAGTTGCTATTCCGGTTTTTAAATTAATAGCACCTTTTAGTTTAAATTAATAGAATGTTGAAATGTATTTTAAATTAATTAAAAAAATTAATCAACACTCTGGTTCCTTATATGCTGTTGCATATTGGAAAGCAAAAAATTTACTTTTAACTGGTGGCGCAGATAAAATTGTAGCCTCATGGGATTTAAATACATTCGAAAATACACCGTTTTCTATTAAAACCAATTCGGCAATATTATCATTGGTAATTACACCGGATGAAAAATATTTATTGATTGGTTTGTTTAATGGAAATTTCCATGTAATTGATTTACAAACCCGTAGTGAGGTTAAATTTATACCTTTTCATAAAACTGGTTTGTTTGCGATTAGTTACTCTGAACAAAATAACAAATTAATTTTGGGAAGTGGAGATGGAACATATTCTATTTGGAATACAAAAGATTTTAGTTTGTTAGACAAAGGAAAATTAGCTTTTGGAAAAATAAGAGCCATTGAACAGCAGGAAGGTAAAGCAATTTTAGGAACGTCGGAAGGGAATATTGTAGAAATAAATTTACAAACTTTTGAGGTTGTAAATCGTTTTAAATTACCCGAAAATAGTATTTTTTCATTGTTGTTTTATCCTCAAAAAAACCTTTGGTTAACCGCTACCAAAAGTGCTTTTATTCATGCAATTGATTTGAGTAAACAAAAAGAAATTTTTAGTTTTCCTGCACACAATTGGCCAGTTTATAAAATGGAGTGGATTGGCGAGGATTATATTGCATCTTGCAGTAGAGATAAAACGATTAAAATTTGGGACGCTAAAACCCTTGAGATACATCAGCGTATGGAATTCAATCCACACAAAAGTCACACGCATTCTATAAATAACTTATTGTACATTTCGTCCTTACAAAAGCTTATCAGTATTGGTGATGATAAATCGATATGTTTTTGGAGTGAAGAATAATTTTTGATTTTTTAAATTTATTTTGTTTGTAAATTTTGAAATTAAACAGCTGATGTAGATATTTATTTTTTTAAATTCGCCATCCTAAACTAATTAAACTTATATTATGAAAAAACTATTTTTATTTGGCGTAATTGCTGGTGCTTTAGCATCTTGTTCATCTGTTGAAATTGCAAAAAGACAACACCGTAGTGGGTATTATGTTTCTTTCGGAAATAAAACAGAGGTTAACAAAACAGAAGTTAATAAAACAGAGGCTAAAGTAAATCAAAATGTTGCACAACATGAAGTTGCTCAAACACCTATTGAATCTCAAGAAGTTGAAGCAGTAAACAATGTTGATGCGAGTGAGGTTGCAGAAAACAATGTTGTGAGCAATCAAAAAAATGAGCTTACACCTTCAAAATCTTCAAAACAAAATCTTTTTACACAAAACTTAAATGAGGAAAAAGTTGAAAATAAAAAATCAAATTTTGTTCAAAAATTAGCTAAAAAATCAATCGTTAGTAAGTTAAGTAAACAAGCAGATATTACAGTAGAGTTATTGCTTTTAATTATTTTAGCAATTATAATCCCTCCAATCGCAGTAGGTTTAAAGAAAAACTGGGCACTAATTCCATTGTTAATTAACATTTTGTTAATACTTGTTGGTTGGTTTATCATACCTGGTGTATTTTTAGTTACTTCTTTGGCTGTTATCCACGCATTATTAGTAGTATTTGATATACTTTAAAATTAATATTTCTAAATTTAAAAAGCTACTCTGCAAAGAGTAGCTTTTTTTATGGATTTATGATCAATATAATTTTATATATTACTTCTTCCTCTGTATTAAATAAAAATAAAAAAAACAAGTTTCGATATAATCAATTTGTGTATAAAATAAAGATTGATTTTGGTTTTTGGGATTTGGGAGGGAAACGTAAAAAATAGAATTAAAATAAATGATTCTACGGGATTGTACCAGTAATTATTTCAAAAAATAATCTCTCACAGAAAACTCAGACTAACACAGATTATATAGGTTTAAATATTTTTCATTACGCTGATTACGTTACACTTAACAGATTTACACAGATAATTTTATTTTCAATAAAATTTTAAGTAACCCTTTAGATCTGTTGGAGAACAAAAACTTGTGATACTAAAAAAAACGAAGTTTTTTGATTCTTTGAAATCTTTCAAACGTAGTGGAATCTGTGAAAAAAAGTATAAATAAAAAACTCTGTGAATATCTGTGTGTTCTGTGAGAAATTGATATTAGGTATAATAAAGGGGAATCAGTTTAAAATATTAGTAAATTAAAATTTTACTATATTTTACATGCCTAATATAATGAAATATGAATTATTCAATATCCTTTCAGGAAAGAGCGAAGTTAGGTTTGGAACAATTATCCAAACAATCACCAGTTAGCTTAAAAATGGCGAAAGAACAGGTAGAACAATTGAAGATAAAAAGTATCACAAAAGTTAAGAAGCAAAGAGGTTAGAAATTTATATTTCAAATAACAATCTTTGGGTTCAAAATATTGATTTTTCACAATATGTAAGTGAAGGAGCAGAGCAAAAAGTTTATCTAAAAGATTCTGAGAATGTTTTGAAGTTAAATGATTCAATTTATTATAGTTCCTGGAAAGATTACTTTTATAATCTACTTCTGCATAATTATTTTTTTCCAGATACAGCTTATGAATTGATTGGATTTACTAAAGATAAAGATGTATTATTTTGTATTGTTAAACAGGCTTTTGTTGTTATTACTGAAAATACTGATTTGAATTTAGTAAAAAGTTTTTTGAAACAAAATGGTTTTGTGAATAATAGAAATAATGATTAAATAAATCCTGAATTAGGAATAATATTAGAATATTTACATGAAGAAAATGTATTGACAAGAAACGAAATTTTATATTTTATTGATACGGTTTTTTACTTTACAGATACATTTTGGGATGAAAAATAGTTATGGAAGTATGAACTATAAAAATTAACTATAATTTTATATTTTCTAAATGAGAATCGTTTATTTGAGAGATTATAAAAATATTAAAAATAAATGATAAAATGAAGTTTCTCACCAACTGTGTGTATTAATGAGAAACTACAGTTTAATTATTTTTTTTCTTCTTCTAATTTCGGTTTTTCCTCTTTACTACAACATTTTTTGTCGGATTTTTTGCAACATTTTTTATCACCTTCTTTTTTGCAGTGTTCTTTATCTTTGTTACACTCAGTTTTGTTTTCGGTTTTACAGCATTTTTTATCTTTATCGCCACCGTTTAAGGCAAATGAACTTAAACTAAGTGTAACAACAAAAGCTAATGCGCTAAATACTAATACTAATTTTTTCATAATTTTTATTTTAAATGTGATATATAAATTTAGTGAAATTATATTTTATAACGAAATTAATTTGATGTTATTTTATTAACCGCACAACACTCACAAAAAATATCAAATTATCCTATTGAATTTTGTAAATTAGCGCAAAATTAAATTATGGCTTTAAACTGGATTTTTGCTTCATTTTTTATAGTTTCTTTTGTATTTGCAATATTTCAATTTTTTGGAGGGAGTTATCAAATTTTTTCGGATATGATGACCGCCACTTTTACCAGCGCAAAAGATGGGATACAATTGTGTTTATATTATGGTGGATATATTACTTTGTTTCAGGGTTTGATGAATATTGGAGAACAAGGTGGTTTGGTGGAGAAATTATCCAAAAAAATGAGTCCGTTTTTCACCAAAATTTTCCCCGAAATTCCAGCTAATCATCCAGCAATGGGATCTATCATGTTAAATTTTAGTGCCAATGCCTTAAATTTAGGAAACGCTGCAACACCATTTGGATTAAAAGCCATGGAACAAATGCAGGAATTAAACCCCCAAAAAGATACTGCTTCTAACAGTCAGATTATGTTTTTGGTATTAAATACCTCTGGTTTAACTCTTATTCCACTAGCTATTTTAGCTTTACGATTTCAGTATAATTCGGCACAAGCAACCGATATTTTTATTCCTGTATTACTCACTACATTTTGTTCCTCTTTAGCAGGATTAATCGTTACATCCATCTATCAAAAAATTAATTTAATAAATTTTACAGTTTTAACTTATTTAGGAATTGTAACCCTGTTTTTATCCATATTCATGTTTTTACCTTTATGGTTAAGTACTCATCAATTCGACACAGTTTTAGGAGCTTTGGGGGGATTTTTATTGATGTTGGTGTTTGTGTTTTTTATTATAAATGGTTTAGTTAAAAAGATAAATGTTTATCATGCATTTATTGATGGGGCTAAAAGTGGTGTGCAAACTGCATTTAAAATTGCTCCTTATTTAATAGGTATTTTGGTTGCAATTGCCTTAATTAAAACCACAGGAGTTTTGTTAGAAATTACCAATGCCATAAAATATGTTGTAGCCTATATGGGTTTTGCAACCGAATTTATTGACGCTATACCTGTTGCGTTAATCCGTCCTTTAAGCGGTTCGGGTGCCGAGGCTATGGTAATTAATACTTTTACAACGCATGGTGTAGATAGTTTTGCAGGAAAATTAGCATCAATATTCCAAGGCTCTTCCGAAACCACATTTTATGTTCTAGCGGTATATTTTGGCTCAGTAGGAATAAGTAAAACACGATATGCTTTAACTTGTGGCTTATTAGCAGATTTAGCTGGGGCATGCGCTGCAATATTTTTTGCCTACTGGTTTTTTGGTTAAAAGAGTTAAAAAACCATATTGATAATTAAGGAATAAAGTTTAATTTTGTTGTTTTTAAATTAAAAATAAGATGATACAACCCAAATCAAAATTGGTTCATAATTTTAGTGCAGGTCCGTGCATATTACCTAACGAAGTTTTAATTCAGTCGGCACAAGCTTGTGTAGATTTTGAAGGTACAGGATTATCCATTTTAGAAATGTCGCATCGTTCTAAAGAATATATTCCTGTTATGGAAAATGCAATTAACCTAGTTCGTGAATTGTTACAGGTACCCTCTGATTATGCAATTTTGTTTTTACAAGGTGGTGCAAGTTTACAATTTACAATGTTGGTACAAAACCTTTTGCCAGTTAATGGAAAAGCCGATTATATCAATACAGGAACATGGGCAACAAAGGCAATTGAAGAAGCAAAGTTATTTGGTGAAATTGATGTTATTGCAAGCTCAGAAGACAAAAACTTTAACTATATTCCTAAAAATTATACGATAGATCCTAACGCATCTTATTTGCATATTACTACAAATAATACCATTTTTGGAACTCAATATCAAGAGTTTCCTAATTCTCCTATACCAATGGTTGCTGATATGTCATCGGATATATTTAGTAAAAAAATTGATGTAAGTAAGTTTGATTTGATATATGCTGGGGCGCAAAAAAATATGGGTCCTGCAGGTGCTACTTTAGTGATTGTGAAAAAATCTTGCTTAGGCAAAACATCACGAGTAATTCCATCTATGTTGCAGTATCAAACACATATCGATGGCGAAAGTATGTTTAATACTCCACCATGTTTTTCGGTTTATGTTTCGATGTTAACTTTACAATGGTTGAAAAAAATAGGCGGAGTGGAAGCTATCGAAAAAATCAATAATCATAAAGCCGAAATTTTATATAAAGAAATTGATAGAAATACCTTGTTTGAGGGTACTGCAGCAGTGGAAGATAGATCTAAAATGAATGTAACTTTTGTGTTAAAAAATAAGGATTTAGAAAAAGAGTTTTTGAAATTAGCAGATGAGCGCGAGTTAAGTGGTTTAAAAGGTCATCGTTCCGTTGGTGGTTTTAGAGCCTCTATCTACAATGCTTTACCATTAGAAAGTGTAGAAGCTTTAATTGATGCAATGCAATATTTTGAAAAGCAATATGCCTAAGTTTTTTTGGATAGTATTGGTAATCATTAGTATTGCCTGCAATAAAAATAAAACAGGCTATGTAAATATTACAGAAATATACAACAAGATTGAATTAGCTGATGTTTACAGAAATAACATTACAAATTACGAAAGTAAAATCCAGATGTATTTAGCTAAAGAAAAGCAAAAAGTAGATTCGTTAAAAAGTATTATTGCTCTAGATAAAGCAACACAAAATCAATTAAAATCAATTTATCAAGCTCAAATTGCATTGGATAGTTTAGAAATTAAATTGGTAAAAGCTTTAAAGGATTCTACAATATTTTTAAATCAGGATATCGAACAAAAAGTTAATAATTGGGTTTACGAATATGGCAAAATTAATAACTATCAATACATTTTTTCGCCGCTAAATACCAACACTTTTATGTATGCAGATTCGGTTTTGGATATCACACAACCTGTAATCGATTTTATAAACGCTAAAAAGTAAACAAAAACCTATATACTTTACAATTATTTTATTTTGCTTTTAGTATATTCGCAAGGCAAAAATAATATTGAATAATCTTAAAAAATCATAGATATGTCATCTAAAAAATTCGTTTTAATTATCATGGATGGTTGGGGTCATGGCGACAAAACTAAATCCGATGCTATTTATATGGCTAATACGCCGTTTATTGATAGTTTGTATCAAAAATATCCCAATTCGGAATTGATAACTTGTGGAGAGGAAGTAGGTTTACCAGACGGACAAATGGGGAACTCGGAAGTTGGACATTTAAACATTGGTGCAGGTAGAGTAGTGTATCAGGATTTGGTTAAGATTAATTTAGAAGTTAAAAATCAATCGTTTTTTAGCAATAAAGCTTTAGTAGATGCTTTTGATTATGCGAAAAAAAACGGAAAAAATGTTCATTTATTAGGTTTGGTTTCCGAGGGTAGAGTGCATTCCTCTCAAGCACATCTTCATGCTTTGTGTGATTTAGCTAAGATGAAAGGTATGGAAAATGTATTTATTCATGCTTTTACAGATGGTAGAGATTGCGATCCTAAAAGTGGAGTAGATTGTATGCAAAATTTAGTAAATCATTTAAAAAATAGCAATGGTAAAATTGCTTCTATTTGTGGAAGATATTACGCTATGGATAGAGATAACAGATGGGAACGTGTTAAGTTGGCTTACGATTTAATGGTGCATGGTGTGGGTGAAAAAGCGGTTGACCCTGTTGCGGTTATCGAACGTTCGTATCATAAAGGTTTAACGGATGAGTTTATTGAACCTATAGTAATGGTTGATAAACAAAATGAACCTATAGCAACTATCCAAGAGGGTGATGTGGTGATTTGTTATAACTACCGTACAGATAGATGTAGAGAAATTACAGTTGCTTTATCTCAAAAGGATTTCCACGAGCACAATATGCATAAAATGGATTTACATTATGTAACCATGACTAAGTATGATGATACTTTTAAAAATGTAATTGTAGCTTATGAAAAAGATAATTTATCCAATACAATGGGTGAAGTTTTATCTGCTGCTGGAAAAAAACAAATTCGAATTGCTGAAACAGAAAAATATCCGCACGTAACTTTCTTTTTTAGCGGTGGTAGAGAAGAATTATTTGAGGGAGAACAACGTATTGTGGTGGCCTCACCAAAGGTAGCAACTTATGATTTACAACCCGAAATGAGTGCGCCAGAGGTTACACAAAAAATTTGTAAAGAATTGGAAAAAGGAGAAGTTGATTTTGTGTGTCTAAACTTCGCAAATCCTGATATGGTGGGTCATACTGGAATTTTAGAGGCCGTAATTAAGGCTTGTGAAACAGTGGACCAATCGGTACAAAAAGTGGTGGAAACGGGTTTAAATAAAGGTTATAGTTTTATGATTATTGCCGACCATGGAAATGCCGATTTTATTATGAATCCGGATGGTTCACCAAACACTGCGCATACAACTAATCCAGTTCCTTGTTTTTTAATCGATAACGATTACAAAAAAATTAAAAATGGTAAATTAGGTGATATTGCTCCAACTATTTTAAAAATGATGGGGGTAGCTACTCCAAAAGAAATGACTGGCGAAATTTTAGTAGATTAAAATGGAAATAGCGCATTTACATCAACTTTTTTTACAATCTTCGGGTATCTCTATTGATACCCGAAAAATTTTTGATAAATGTTTGTTTTTTGCATTAAAAGGAGCAAATTTTGATGGGAATTCCTTTGCGCAACAGGCAATTCAGCAAGGTGCTTTGTACAGTGTTGTAGACGATTCTAATTTACAAAACATTGAAAAATGTATTTATGTAAATGATGTTTTGCAAACTTTACAAAGTTTAGCAACTTATCATCGCAAATTTTTAAATATTCCGATTATTGCTTTAACAGGCTCTAATGGTAAAACAACAACCAAAGAGTTGTTGGCTGCCGTTTTACAAAAAAAGTATAAAGTAGCTTATACTCAAGGGAATTTAAACAATCATATTGGCGTTCCTTTAACTTTATTGAGTATCCAAAAAGAACACGAAATTGCTGTAGTGGAAATGGGTGCAAATCATCAAAAAGAAATAGATTTTTTGTGTTCTATTGCTTTACCTAATTATGGTTTAATCAACAATATTGGCTCGGCGCATTTAGAGGGTTTTGGTGGATTAGAAGGTGTACGTTTGGGTAAAACCGAAATGTACAAACATTTAATAGCGGAGGATAAGCTGATTTTTTTCAACGAAAATGAAGAAAGTTTACAAGTGAGTTTACCCAATTATCCTAATATTTACAAATATGGTAAGCAAAATGTGGAATTGTTGAGCAACCAAAGTAATACAAATGGTTGTTTGTGTATCGAGGTAAAAGTGGATGAACAAGTTTATAAAATTCAAACGCAATTATTTGGCTTATACAATGTTCAAAATGTTTTAACAGCTTTGGCGGTTGGTAAGTATTTAAATGTTCCAATGCAAGAATCTGTAAGAGCTATCGAGGAATATTTACCCCAAAATAATCGTTCACAAATTTCGCAATCTAAAAATGGAAATGCTTTAATTTTAGATGCTTATAACGCTAATCCAAATAGTATGTTGAATGCTTTAAAAGCATTTAACGAGTTAAAAATTAAAGATAAATTTTTTATTGTGGGGGATATGTTTGAGTTGGGAGATTATGCTGTTGTTGAGCACCAAAAAATTCTGGATTACGTGCAAGAAAATAATTTGAAAGGGGTGTTTGTAGGCACTCATTTTAGTGCATTACAATTACCAAAAGATTGTAGAGGTTTTGTAAATACATTGGATGCAATCGATTATTTTAAAAATTCACCTATACAAAAACAAACAATTTTATTAAAAGGTTCCAGAGGAATTGGATTGGAAAAATTGTTAGAGGTAATTTAAACTACTTTTATGAACGACCAAAAAGTACAAGATTTTTTTAAGGATATTCCAAATATTACTGCTTTAGTTGTAGGTGATGTTATGGTGGATGCTTATTTATTTGGCAGTGTAAATCGTATTTCACCAGAAGCTCCTGTACCAATTTTTGATGTAAAAAATCGCGAAAATCGTTTGGGTGGTGCAGCAAATGTAGCTTTAAATTTAAAAGCTTTAGGTGCTAAAACTTTGTTGGCGGGTGTTATTGGTGAAGATACTAAAGGGGATATTTTTTTAGATTTATTAAAAGAACAACAAATAGGCTATGAGGGTATTGTGCGCTTAAAAAATCGTCCAACTATTTCCAAAACGCGTATCATTGCTGGAAGTCATCATATTTTAAGGGTTGACGAGGAAGATAAACAAAATATTAACGAAGCTGCACAAGCCTTATTTATGGAAAAAATTAATGATTTATTCCATAAAAACTCTGTTGATGTAGTTATTTTTGAAGATTATGATAAAGGTTTGCTAAATGATAATTTAATAGAACTAATTACAGAAATTGCTTTATCACAAGGTGCAAAAATTTGTGTAGACCCTAAAAAAAATAATTTTTGGGCTTATCCAAATACTCATTTATTTAAGCCAAATTTTAAAGAATTTGTGGAGGGAATTAAAGTAGATATTACTAAATCGGATTTTGTTTTATTAGAAAAAGAATTAAATGCTTTTGCACAAAAACAAAATATTCAAAACATATTACTTACCTTATCAGAATTGGGAGTTTTAATGCTAAATTCTACTGAAAACATTCATTTACCTGCTCAATTACGAAATATTGCGGATGTTTCTGGTGCAGGAGATACTGTAATTTCAGTAGCAGCTTTGGCTTTAACCTATGGTTTATCAAATAAACAAATTGCATTTTTAGCCAATTTAGCTGGTGGATTGGTTTGTGAGGAAGTAGGGGTAGTACCGGTAAATTTGGACAAATTAAAAAACGAATATTTTAAATTAGCCCATTAATGCATCCACTTTTTAAAATAAAGGAAAATATTTATTTGTTTTTATACAACAAAAAAGTAAGTGTATTACATACATTACGTATTTTAAGTATTTTGTTTTCCATTGGTGGAGTTGGCTTGATGGTTTATTTTTATGGATTTCCGCATACATTTGGCGAAAAGGAAAATTTAATTAAAATATTTAAGGCATTATTTGCTTACTATATTTTAAGTTATTTTATACGCTTAATTTATTCGTTTGAGATTCGTGCTTTTATAAAGGAAACATGGACAGAAGGTTTCTTTTTGGCGATTTTGTTAGCAGATGCAATTGGTTACTTTGTTTTCGGACAAACATGGCTGGAGGATTTTATCAATTGGTTTGGATTTATAAATTTTTACGAGGTTCATGCTGCAATTTTACAAATTTATTTATTCATTTTAATAGCTTTAGAGTTTGGTAAAATCAATTTGGATTTATCTAGTATTAAAGTAAATCCAGCATTGTTGTTTACCATGTTATTTGCGGCAATAATTTTAATTGGAGCAGGATTGTTAATGTTGCCCGAAATGACAACTCCTGTTGAGGAAAATGGCATTTTGGTTAATAAAAGTATGAATTTTGTGGATGCTTTATTTACTTCTGCTAGTGCAACTTGTGTTACTGGCTTAATGGTAGAAAGTGGTCATGATTTTTTTACATTTAAAGGACATTTGGTGCTTTTAGGTTTAATTAAAGTTGGAGGTATAAACATTGTTGCTTTTGGTTTTTTTATTACATTCTTCTCTCGTTTTGGTTTACGCTTAAAACAACATGATATTATCGAAGATATTGTAAATAAAGATACAGAGTTAAGCGCAAAAGGTTTATTTTCTAAAATATTATTAATTTCTGTAGTGATTGAAACTATTGGCGCATTATTGATATTTTTTTTACTTCCACAAACCCATTCAGATTATCAAGGAGTAGGAGATAAAATTTTGTATTCATTTTTTCATTCGGTTAGTGCTTTTAATAATGCAGGAATTTCAATTTTTTCTAACGGTATGGCAACAGAAGGAATTGCAAATGCTTATCCCTTATTGTTGGTTTTTACAGCTTTAATTTTTTTAGGCACACTTGGATTTTTAGCTATTATAGAATTAATAGATGTAAAATCATTAAAAGAGAGAATACAAAAGCCATGGAAAAAAATTAGTTTAGGAAGTAGAGTAGCTATATTAGCATCTGTTCATTTACTAGTATTTGGGGTTATATTTTTTTTAATTTTTGAATTTTATAACCCTGAAATTGTTCAAATGAAAATTTCGGAAAAAATTATAACATCAATTTTTCAAGTAATCAATAGAACAGCAGGTTTTAATGCTTTAGATTTTGGTGGCTTTACTTATCCCGTAATAATGTTGTTTATTGCATTAATGTTTATCGGTGGTTCATCCAGTTCAACTTCGGGTGGTATCAAAAGTTCAACAATTACAATTATTGCGGTTAGTATTAAAACGGTTATAACGGGAAAAAAAAATGTAGAGTTATTTAAAAAAAACATAAGTAACGAATTGGTTATTAGGGCGTATTTGGTTTTTTTATTTGCAATTGCAAACATTTTTATTTTTACATTGTTGCTTACCATTACCGAGTATGAAGGGATTAAAGCAGGAAAAATTAATTTTATTCAATTGTTATTTGAGGAAGTAAGTGCATTTTCTACTGTTGGTTTATCTATGGGAATAACAACTGATATATCTTCTGCTGGAAGAATAGTTTTAACTATTACAATGTTTGTTGGGAGAATAGGAACTTTAATGGTTTTAACTGCTCTGAGTAAAAAATCTATCAGTACCAAATACAAATATCCAGATGCACATATTATGATTGGTTAGATATCTTTCTTATTCTTCATTTATTAAATTATAAGTCTGTAATATATTATCTAAACCCAAGTATTCTTGTTTTTTTTAAGTTTTCAAAAATTGTAATTGGTTTGGATTTTTTTAATTTTATATCATTTATTGGTTTGGATTTTTTAAATCGGCCATTAAAAATAACTTAAAAGCAATATAAACTAATTAGAAAAGTTATTGTTGTAATTTTATAATCCTATATGATTAGCTTTGAAAGCTTTTAAATTGGGAAAAAATTTAAAAATTAAGTGGGAAAGTATATAATTTCATTATTTTTTGTATTCAATTTATTCTCAGCTTTAAAAGCTCAGCAACCTTTATTTGTTGCCGTTACTCAGCAAAAAACGGATACTTTAAAAGCTATTCGCAATTTATCGGTTTTTCATCAAGAACTTAAAAATATTCAAAAACAAAAATTGTCTCAAGGTTTTTGGGGATGGTCGGTTGATACGATAATGCTACAAGATAGTGTTTATACAGCTTATATTTTTGAGGGTAAACAGTTTAAATGGGATAAAATTAATTTAAAAGTAAACGAGGGTTTGGCTTTAAAAGCTGGTTTAAATTTAAATGTTTTACAAAATAAAAATGCCAATTTATCTGATATTTTGGCTGCTTTAGATAAAATTATTGTGTATCATGAACAAAATGGATATCCTTTTGCACAAATTAAGTTTAAACAAATTGCAGAAAGTAATAATGGTTTAGTGTTGGATTTGGATTTACAAAGCGGACAGTTGATTAAATTAGATACTTTAGTTATACATGGTGATGTAAAAGTGAATAAAAAATATATTCAACAATTAATCGGAATTCAGCCTAATTCTATTTTTAATCAACAAGTTGTAAACCAAATTAATAAGCGGATTTTAGCTTGTCCTTTTTTACAACAAAGTCAGGCTGCACAAATTGTGTTTTTAAACAATAAAGCGCAAATACATTTATACTTAGAGGAAAAAAAAGCCAATTTTTTTAACGGAGTAATTGGTATTTTGCCTAATACAAATATTGATCCCAGATTAAGTACAGGAAGTAATTTGATCATTACAGGTGAATTGGAATTAAAGGTATTTAATAGTTTTAAACTGGGTGAGAAAATTGATGTAAATTGGCGAAGATTACAACCACAAACTCAAGAATTAAATGTACAAACCGATTTTAATTATATTGCAGGAACTCCATTTGGATTAAAAGAAAATTTTGCTTTATTTAAACAAGATACCTCTTTTGTTAATGTAGATAATAAGTTGGCAATCAATTATTTTGTAAATACTCGCCAGTCGTTTAATGTGTTTTGGGAAATCAATTCATCAAATGTATTGAATAATAAAACATTAATTAATAATGCCAGTTCATTTTCTTCTAACTCTTACGGTTTAGAGTTTGTTTGGGAGGATTTAGATTATTTTTTTAATCCACGAAAGGGGTTTAATTTTAAAACTTTTGCAAGTGTTGGTAATAAAGAAATTAAAGGTAAAGCTGATGAAAATGGTAAAATTAACTTTGAGATTCCTAATTCCAATATAAACGTTAGTATTCCTAAAACCTCGGTTTTGTATAAAATGGGCTTTAATTTCAATTATTTTATACCGATATTTAAATTATCAACAATCAGAACAAATTTATCTGGAGCTTGGATATTAAACGATTATCTATTGGATAATGAAATTTATAGGGTAGGAGGTTTTAAAAGTTTACGAGGATTTGATGAACGTTCAATTTTTGCATCGAGATATGTTATTTATGGTTTAGAATATCGATTGCTGTTGGAAAGAAATTCGTATATTAATTTATTTTGGGATGGCGCATGGGTAGAACGTAAAACTTTAGTACAAAACACTTACGATTTACCAATGGCGTTTGGTGCAGGTATTAATTTCGAAACCAAAGCTGGTATATTTTCAATGGCTTATGCTTTAGGTAAGGAGCAAAATAACCCTTTCCAGTTCCGTAGTGCTAAAATCCATTTTGGATTTGTAAGTTTATTTTAAACCCTGAATAAATGTTTGGATTTCCTTTTTACTACTCTCAAATTCTAGTAGTTTAAAAATTTCAGAAATGTTTTGAGGATCTTCTAATTTAGAATATGCTTTTTTGATAATTGTAATTTTATCTTCTTCAAAATTCAAAAATTTTAATAAAGTAATCAATTGCGTACTTTTTATACAATCTGTATTTAAATAATCTTGAATGATTTTAATTTTGTTATTATCCAAATGTTGTTTGCTCACTTTATCTGTTAGAGTATTAATTTTATTCGCATCTATTGATGTGCATTGTGCAGAAACCGAATGAATATAAATTGTTAAGGCAAGAAGTAAAAAAAACTTTTTCATAAAATTAAGTTGTTTATTTTTTTGGTAAATATTTGGTGAATTTTATTTCACCACTGTTCCCTTTGTTATCAAAATACATGCCCGAAATTTCTTTATCATGTATAATTTTTAATCGATGCTGTCCAGCAGTGCTCCATCCAGGCACAGCTAAAGAAACTTTAACATTGTAAATTAAACTATCGTTTTTTAAAATTCCTTTTCCATATTCTACCATTGGTGTACCTTTATATTCTAAATAATGATTAACAAAAACGCTATCCTTATCTTGTGCAATTATCAAATAACAGTTTTTGAAATTTTTAGAATTCACATCTTTCCAAATTCCATTTAAATTAGTTTGAGCATTTAAATTAATTGAAAAATATAAAGAAAGAATTAAGATAAATAATTTTCGCATTCTATTTAATTTCAGTTTCAAACATTTTTTTATCTTTCAAATACCCTTCCAAAATATCTCCAATTTCAATTTTGCCAACTCCACTTGGAGTTCCAGTAAAAATTAAATCGCCAGTTTTAAGTGTAATATATTTTGATACATAATGGATAATTTTATCAAAGTTAAACAACATTTGATTAGAATTGCCCAATTGTACCTTTTGTTTATTTTTTAATAAATAAAAATCTAAATTAGCTAAATCACCCAAATTTGTTTTAGGAATAAAAAAGTTAGATATAACTGCGGAATGGTCAAAAGCTTTTGCTTTTTCCCAAGGTAAACCTTCAGTTTTTAGTTCATTTTGTATATCTCTAGCTGTAAAATCAATACCTAAACCAATTTCCGAATAATAATTTGTCGCAAATTTTTCCTGAATATTTTTACCAACTTTATTTATTTTTAATACAACTTCTACTTCATACTGAATATTTTTGGAAAAATCGGGATGATAAAATGGTTCATTATCTTTTAATAAAGCTGTATCTGGCTTAATAAAAAAAACAGGTTCAGAAGGTATAGCATTTCCCAATTCCTTAGCGTGTTCGCTGTAATTTCGTCCTATGCAAATTATTTTCATAAAGCTTTTAAATTTTTATTTTCTCTGTAAATTACTTGCATTAAAGTATTTCCTACAATATTTAACATGGTTTTATCTATATTTTGAATATTATCATCATGTGTGTGCCATGTTTTAGGAAAACTTTTGGTTTCCGGATCTTTGTGAATGATATCGATACAAGGAATTCCTGTTTTATTTACCCAATAATGATCATCTGTGATATATCCACTTGGAGTACTTACAAAAGTAGAAGAGTATCCTAAATCGGATGCTGCACGCCATACTTTATCTAAAACCGGACGGGCAAATTCCATTGAGTAACCTTCGTAAAAATACTGTGCGTTTTTGTCGCCCACCATATCCAAGTTTATTCCGAATTTAGGAATGATATGAATAGCATTAAAGTTTTTAAACCAATATTGAGACCCATAACAAAAGGAATTTTCCACTTCGCTAATTCCATAATCTTCCACATCAAACAAAACTACATCAATACCAATTTCTAGGTTTTCTTGCGAAATTAATCGGGCAATTTCCATAATTACACCCACACCACTAGCACCATCGTTAGCACCATCAATTGGTTTGTTTTGATTTTCGGAATCCTGATCTGCCCATGGACGTGTATCCCAGTGAGCAGATAACTGAATTCGGTGTGTTTTTTCGGGTTGAAATTTGGCAATAATATTAACAAAAACCAAAGCTTCGCCATCGTGCGCCATTTGTACACCACGTTGTTCCTCCACTTGCCAACCTAAGGTTTTAAAATAATTTATTAGCCATTCGCTGCAAGCTTTGTGTGCTTTGGAGTTGGGTGTGCGCGGACCAAAATCTACTTGTTTTTGGATAAAATAAAATACAGAATCTGGGTTGAATTTAGGTGTTTGTATTATTTCAACTTTTGCAGATTCGGTTTTTTGGGGTGTATTGGTATCGTTGTTACAAGCTATTAAAATAATAGCTGTAACCAGTGTAATTACATATTTAAAATTTTTCATTTTGCTTAATTTTTCTCGTAAGTAGTACCTTCTTTGCTATCTTTTAATACAATTTGTAAACGTTCTAATTCTGCCCTGATTTTATCGGCTGTTGCAAAATCTTTATTGATTTTAGCGTTTTTTCGGATATCAATAATAATTTGCATTAAATCTTCCTCAATTCCGTTAACTTCTTTTTGGTTTAAATCCATTTTTAAACCCATAATTTGAACTAAAAAGTTATTAAAAATATTTTGTAACAAGGATTTAGTTTCGGAGTTGATTTTTTTACTACCATCGTTTACGCTATTGATATATTTAACAGCATCAAATAAATGAGCAATTACCATTGGCGAGTTAAAATCATCGTTCATAGCATCGTAACATTTGTTTTGTAAATCCTTTGCGTCATAATCAGTGGAGTCGCTTTCTTTTAAGTTACCTAATAAATGATAAGCGTTTACTAATCTTTCCATACCTTTTTCTGATGCTTCCAAAGCCTCGTTGCTAATATCTAAGGTGCTTCGGTAATGACTTTGCATCATGAAAAATTTTACCGCCATTGGAGAGTAAGCTTTGGTGAAAAATTTACTGGTGCCATCAAACAATTGTTGCGGTAAAAAAAACTGACCAGTACTTTTGCTCATTTTTTCGCCATTTAAGGTAAGCATATTGGCGTGTAACCAATATTTAATAGGATCTTTTTTGCCTGTAACAGCAACATTTTGAGCAATTTCACATTCGTGGTGAGGGAATTTTAAATCCATTCCGCCGCCATGAATATCAAATTCTTCACCTAAATACTTTGTACTCATAGCCGAACACTCCAAGTGCCAACCAGGAAAACCTTTACCCCAAGGGGAATTCCATTGCATAATATGTTTAGGATCTGCTTTTTTCCAAATCACAAAATCTAAACTATTTCGTTTTTCCTCGCCACCTGTTAACTCACGTGTATTGTTTTGTAATTCGTCGATTTTTCTACCCGAAAGTTCACCATAACCAAATTTTTCGGCAAATTTTTTCACATCAAAATACACCGAGCCATTCACTTCATAACCAAAACCATTTTGAATGATGGTTTCCACCATTTCAATTTGCTCAATTAAATGCCCAGTAGCAGTAGGTTCGATAGAAGGAGGTAAGGTGTTGAAAAGCTGCATCATATTATGGAAACCATTGGTGTATTTTTGCACAATTTCCATAGGTTCCAAGTTTTCCAACTTCGCTTTTTTTGCAATTTTATCATCGCCATCATCCGAGTCGTTTTCTAAATGACCAACATCCGTAATATTTCTAACATATCTTACCTTAAAGCCAAGGTGTAATAAGTATCTGTATATTAAATCAAAAGAAATAAAAGTTCTACAATTCCCAATATGAACATCGTTATAAACTGTTGGACCACACACATACATACCTACATTTCCTTCATGAACAGGAATAAAATCTTCCTTTTTTTGATTTTTGGTGTTGTAAACTTTTAAACTCATTATAAATTATTTTAAATGGGAAATTAACAAAAAAATCCAATTGAAGAGCGCAAATATAGATATTTAACAGTAAATAATAATGTGGTAAAAATGTTAATAACTGCATTTTTTTTAACTATTTCGATAATATTTAATATTTTCATTTTCTTTAATCAATAAAATACTGCATTTTTGCAACTTTATTTATAATAACTAATATGGGAAAATTATTGTTTAAGCCACATCCTTGGCACGGAATTGAACCAGGCGACGATGCGCCTAATGTTGTAAATGCATTTATTGAAATGGTACCAACAGATACAGTTAAGTACGAAATTGATAAAAAAACAGGTTATTTAATGATAGATCGTCCTCAAAAATTTTCTAACATTATTCCTGCATTATATGGTTTTGTTCCTAAAACTTATTGTGGTGATAAAGTTGCAGAATATTGTAACGAAAAAACTGGAAGAAATTTAGTGGGTGACGGAGATCCTTTAGATATTTGTGTTTTTACTGAAAGACATATTCCGCATGGTGATATTTTAATTAAAGCTCGCGTAATAGGAGGAATGCGTATGATTGATGGTGGTGAAGCAGATGATAAAATTGTAGCGGTTTTAGATCAAGATGAAATTTATAGCTATAATGACATCACAGAATGTCCGGATAGATTGGTAAACCGTTTAAAACACTATTTTTTAACGTACAAAGAAATACCAGGTTCAACCAAACCTAAATGTGAAATTACACATGTTTATGGAGCAGAAGAAGCTAGGGAAGTTATTAGAAGATCGATAGAAGATTACAAAAAATTGTATGGAGATACGGTTTTAACTAATAACGAAAGTTTGTTCGAAAAATAAAAGTTAATTTGTATTTCGCGCAGTGAATTTTTAGTAAATTTAGCACGTTTTTAACCCGTAAATAATTTGAAAAAGTCTGTTTTTGAAACCG
>JACCEB011622795.1_pt1 | contig 86537 bp, 77 predicted proteins | sample 7454761 | NCBI WGS metagenome assembly JACCEB01 (sample SAMN15323454, study PRJNA562643) | freshwater metagenome | isolation source: river surface water | place: USA:Blue River Watershed | collected 2017-08-18 | reverse complement strand
TGGACGACACTGGCGCATCACGCCGACTGGATGTTCTGTTTAGTTCGGACCGACCCAACCGCAAAGGCACAGCGTGGCATATCGATGATTCTGATCGATATGAAGCAGCCTGGCGTGCAAGTGCGGCCCATTAAGACGTTGGATGGCAGCGCTGAAGTCAATGAGGTGTGGCTAGAGAATGTCGAGGCACCGCTCGAAAACTTGATCGGTGAAGAAAATGCCGGTTGGACCTACGCGAAATATTTGCTGGGTCACGAGCGTAGTGGCATTGCTGGAATTGGACACTGTCACCGTGAGCTTGCAATCCTGAAGGCATTGGCTGAGCGCATGATGGCGAGTGGCGAGTCGGTCAGTTTGAATCCTCGTGTACGCGATGCCATCAATCGGGTTGAGGCTCAGGTGCTTGCCCTAGAGATGATGGTGCTGCGTGTTGCAACCGACGATACGACTGAGCCCGGACCAAAGGCTTCGATACTCAAAATTCGTGGTTCTGAGTTGCAGATGGAACTCGCAAAACTGCAGATGCAAGTTGCCGGTGCCGAGTCGTGGCCTTATGACCCTGAGTGGATGTTTGCCGATTCCGCTTTTCATGGGCCTGGTCCAGATTATGCGGCCGCCGCGGCCGCTGCGTATTTCGACATGCGCAAGACGGCGATTTACGGCGGAACCAATGAGGTTCAGAAGGGCATTATCGCCAAGCAGATTATCGGGGTTTAGGACAGATCATGGATTTTTCATATTCAGAAGAACAGCGCATGCTGACCGACAGCCTTAGACGGTTGGTTACGGACGAATGGACACGCCCAAAGCGTCGTGCACGCATGGGTGGACTTGACGCAGGAGCCTGGGGTAGTCTCGTTGAGTTGGGCGTGGGCGGCCTGATGGTCTCAGAAGAGTTCGGAGGATTTGGTGAATCGCCTGCCACGATGCTAGCTGTGCATCAAGAGCTGGGTCGCGGGCTCGTCAGTGAGCCGACGATTTCGAGCGCGGTGATGGCTGTCACGGTACTGAATCATTCTGATTGCCAGGCACTCAAACAGCGCTGGCTGTCTGCGCACGCCGATGGCGAGGCAGTGCTCGCTGTGGCTTGGCAAGAGGCGGGTGAGCGTGACGCACAACGGCCGCTTTGCACGCGTGCGACGGCGCTTGCTGATGGTTATGCCCTGGATGGACAAAAGATCCTTGTTTGGCATGGCGCGGCTGCCGATGGCGTCATCGTCTCGGCCCTCTTGGATGGCGAACCTGCCTTATTCATGGTCGAGCAAGGCGCGCAGGGTTTGTCTTGTGAAGACTTTCCAACGTTTGATGGAGGCCGTGCGGCTACGTTGCGCTTTGATCGTGTTGCTGTGTCAAAGGAACAGTTGATCGCGAAAGGTGCTCGCGCACAAGAGTTGCTTGCATTGGCGATCGACTTCGGAATTACGGCACTTTGCGCGCAAGCGTGTGGCGCGATGGCTGCGCTGACCGATACGACAATTCAATATTTAAAAACTCGAAAGCAGTTTGGTCAGCCGCTTGCCGCGTTTCAAGTTTTGCAGCATCGCTTAGGCGATATGCTGATTCAGTCTGAGATGGGTTTATCGATGACCTATGCTGCGACTATCGGCCTAGCAGAGCAAGATCCAGTTAAACGCGCGCGGTTGGTGTCGATGGCAAAGATTGAAGTGGCCGCGGCAGCACGCTTTGTCGGTGAATCTGCAGTGCAGTTGCATGGCGGTATGGGAGTGACTGACGAGCTAGAGGTAGGTGATTTCTTTAAGCGATTGACCTATGTCGACATATTGTTGGGCGATACCAATTATCACCTGCAGCGTTTGCAGGACTTAACGGTTTAAAGATCAAGGATGATGTATGTCTAGCACTGACCTGAGCGCTTGGCTTGGTAAGCAACAAACAGTTGTCGATCGGATGGATCCCGGCCATGCGGCACGGATCGCGGTAACGCTTGGGGATCCAATCCCTGAAGTAGGCATGCGGTTGTCACCCTTATGGCATTGGGCCTTCTTTCTGGAAACGGTACCGATTGCGCAGACAGGATTGGATGGCCACCCAGCGCGCGGAAGTTTCTTGCCGCCCGCCGATAATCGCAACCGCATGTGGGCGGGTGGGCGTGTCAATTTTGATGGCGCACTGGAAGTAGGTGTCGAAGCTCGGAAGACGTCAACGGTTACCGCGATCCAAGAGAAAAAAGGTCGCACAGGATCTTTGTTATTTGTCACGGTCAAACACGACATTGAGCAGAACGGAAAACTGGTGGTGAGCGAGGAGCAGGACATCGTCTACCGCGAACCAAGTCCGCCGAAACTACAAGGTACTGAGCCTGCACCGCCATCCCAGTGGAGTGAGCCGGTCGATCCTAGCCCAGTTTTACTGTTTCGATATTCCGCTGTGACCTTTAACAGCCACCGGATTCATTACGATCATCCTTATGTCACCCAGACTGAGGGTTATCCAGGTTTGGTCATTCATGGGCCGCTGATCGCCACGATGATGTGCCGTGCGTTCGCGCATGCGCATCCAAATGCTGTGGTCAAGCACCTTGCTTATCGGGGCCTGCGCCCACTGATCGCTCCGAAAGGTTTTTCTGTGGCGGGTACAGTGGTAGCACCAGGCGAGGCCAAGCTCTGGGCTGAACAAGATGCCACGTTGGCACATCAGGCTGAATTGAGGTTTGAAGCATGAAAAACGTGAAGCCACGCCCGTTGGATGGGGTGACTGTTGTCAGTCTAGAGCATGCGATCGCTGCGCCATTTTGTACACGCCAGCTTGCCGATATGGGAGCGCGCGTCATCAAGGTAGAGCGGCCCGGCGTCGGAGACTTTGCGCGCAAATACGATGAACGTACGCACGGAATGGCATCGCACTTTGTCTGGACCAATCGCTCAAAAGAGAGCCTGACTCTGGATTTAAAGCACGAGCAAGCAGGACCAATTTTGAACGAGCTTTTGGGGCAGGCAGATGTTCTGGTCCAAAACCTTGCTCCGGGTGCCGCCGCGCGTATGGGTTTGTCTTTTGAAGCGCTGCATAAAAAATTTCCGCGCTTGATTGTCTGCGACATTTCAGGATACGGGGAGGGTGGCCCCTACGAGACAAAGAAAGCGTATGACCTACTCATTCAGAGTGAGAGTGGTTTTATCTCTGTGACCGGATCAGCGGACTCGCCCGCAAAAGCTGGTTGCTCTATCGCCGATATTGCTGCGGGATCCTACGCCTACTCGAGCATTCTGAATGCGCTGCTTCTGCGTCATCAGACTGGCTTGGGTAGTCATCTGGATGTCTCGATGCTAGAGAGCATGGTCGAGTGGATGAGCTTCCCGCTGTACTACGCGATCGATGGGCAACAGCCGCCGCCACGCGCAGGCGCTGCACATGCGACGATCTACCCGTACGGCCCCTTCCCGGTGGGTGATGGCAGTAACGTCATGTTGGGACTGCAGAACGAGCGAGAGTGGCAAGTGTTTTGCGACAAAGTGCTTGGTCAGCCAGACCTGGCAACAAATCCACAATACGACTCCAATCCTAAACGTGTGGCAAACCGCGAACATTTGCGGGGTTTGATTGTTGGCGCGTTTTCGAAAATGACGATTGACCAAGTTGTCCAAGCGCTCGAAGATGCACAAATTGCGAATGCGCGTGTGAATGAGATGAAGGATGTGTGGTCGCATCCCCAACTGCAGGCACGAGAGCGCTGGACGCAGGTGGAAAGTCCAGTGGGGGCGTTGCCAGCATTATTACCGCCCGCAACCAACAATCAGTTTGAGGCTCGTATGGATCCAATCCCCGCGATTGGTCAACATACTCTAGCGATCCTCAAGCAGCTCGGTGTGAGCGATGAGGTTGTGGCGATACTGCAAGCGGATAAAGCAATTTGATCGATGCAGCTCGGGGCAGTGCTTAGGCCATGGGCGAAAGGCTCTGGTCCTGGCACTGCTTCAGAAGCGTTTCGACATAGCCTTGCGCTAAGCTCATATTGCCCGCTATATCGTGTAATGGCTTTAGTACGAATGCACGCAGATGCATGCGTGGGTGCGGGAGCGTGAGTGTCGGAGTATTTAGCGTTATGTCGTCGTACAGCAAGAGGTCTAAGTCCAGTGTTCTTGGCGCATTAGCGTACGGGCGCTCCCGACCGTGCTGCTGCTCAATCTTCTGTAAGCAGGTGAGTAACTGCTGTGGACTGAGCGAGGTATGAATGCTTGCAACGGTATTGACGTAGTTTGGTCCGCTCGACTCAATCGGCGCGCTTGAGTAAAGACCCGCCACTTTTACGATTTCGATTTCAGGCTCTGCAGCAAGGTCTCTTAAAGCAGCATGCACTGTCTCTTGGGCAACGCCTAGATTTGCACCAAGACCGATATACGCGAGTGCAGGCATGGTGTGCAACGTCACTCTTGCGGCGTACGGTTGTCCGTTCTGTCGCCGCTCGAGGGGGTGCGCCGACGCCGACGGGATCGACTACGGGGTGCTGTTGTGCTCGCATCCTTGGGAAGGCGGCTCAACTCTTCGAGCATTTCTGCTCGACCTCCATCGTCAGCATTTGCGAGGTCCATCCACCATTGCGCGAGGACGCTATCAAACTGATGCGCAGCGGCGCGCAGTTGCAGAAAATCGACCGCGGCACGGAACCTTGGCTGCTCAAACATTCGCCAGATAGACTTAGGCAAGCGCTTTTCGAAGCGTGGTTGCATAAACCAAATTTCGCGCATGTCGGCGCTAAAGCGTTTTTGTATCGCAAGCTTCTCTGTTTGCTCATCGAGTACTGAGTCGGCCGCATCCATGAGAGCTTGGATGCTCGGCTCACCTGCCTGAATACGTTTTTTCCAACGCAGGTCAACCTGATGCCAAAGCAGTGCCGCAAACAAAAAGCTCGGGCTCACGGTTTTGCCACTGCGTATACGGTGGTCTGTGCGGTCTAGTGCGAGCTCAATAAACTCCTCACCTCCTGGCTGCTCAAGGACAACGTCTAGCAAAGGCAGAATGCCTTGGTGCAACCCGTCTTGTCGCAGCTGCTGCAAACAGTCCATCGCATGACCACACGTCAATAACTTGAGCATCTCATCAAACAGTCGCGATGCGGGCACGTTTTCGATGAGTTCAGCCATCGATTGCAGCGGCGCTTTCGTATCGGGGTGAATCGTTCCTTTCAACTTCACTGCAAAACGCACAGCGCGCAACATCCGAACAGGATCTTCACGGTAGCGCGTCCGGGGGTCGCCAATCATTCTGACGGTTCGTGACTTGAGGTCTTCAACACCGTTGTGGTAGTCGATCACCTCTTCCGTTGTGGGGTCGTAGTAGAGCGCATTGATGGTGAAGTCACGTCTCGCAGCATCTTGTGGGTGCGTTCCGAATTCATTGTCACGCAGAATGCGCCCGTGGTCGTCCGTTGCCTGTGATTCGGATGCGGGCGCGCGGAAGGTCGATGTCTCAATGATTTCTTGGCCAAAGACTACGTGCACGAGTTGAAAGCGACGGCCGATAATACGTGCGCGACGAAACAAGGGGCGAATTTGTTCTGGCGTAGCATTGGTTGCCACGTCGAAGTCTTTTGGCTCAAGGCCGACGATCAGGTCGCGTACTGCGCCACCGACGATGTAAGCTTGAAATCCTTCATGTTGAAGTACTTCACACACTTTGATTGCGTGCCGCGAGACGTTGCGTCGGTCGATTCCGTGTTTTGATTTCCCGATGCGGCGCATAGCTTTTGGCTGTTGGCCTAAAAGTTTGCCAACGAAGCGTTTGAGTGTGTCGGTGATCATCAGGATTTTTTATCGGATAACTGATTAAACAGGTTTAGTACTGGCCACGTACGCTCCTGTGCGACCGCTAACAAGCCTGGACTCGGGTTGGTGGCGATCGGGTGGGTGACAACTTCGAGCAAAGGCAGATCGTTTGATGAGTCGCTGTAAAAATGCGAAGTTTCAAAGTCTTTTAAGGTTTTGCCTAGGCTGGCAAGCCAGCTTTGTACGCGAATGACTTTGCCGTGTTTAAAGCTGGGTGTACCCGCGATTTTTCCGGTGTAACGACCAGCTTGATACTCAGGCTCAGTTGCGATCAAGGTCGGAATACCGAAGGCTCGGGCAATCGGTGAGGTGACAAAGCTATTTGTAGCAGTCACAACTGCACATAGATCGCCAGCATGTAGGTGTTTTTCGACTAGCGCAATCGCCTGTGCGGTCATCGCTGGTCGAATCACCTTTTGCATGAACTCCTCGTGCCAAGCTGCAAGCAGGTGTGGGGGATGCGCTGCGAGCAATCCAAGCATGAACTCCGCGGCTTGTTCGGCCGTGAGATCACCCGCGTTGTAACGGTCCATTAGTTCTTGGTTGCGTCGTAGGGCCTCTGCAGGGTCTCCGGCTCGGCCAGTCTCGGCCATAAACACGGCCCATTGGTAATCGCTATCCAAGGGAAGTAATGTGTGGTCTAAGTCGAATAGTGCAAGTTTTTTATGGGTCATGATTGCAGAAATTCACGGTCAGCTAGCATCATTCGTACGAGAGGAACCGTGATCGTACGGTGCTTGGACAGAGAGTAGCGGTCTAGGGCATCGATTAAAGCGAAGAGCTGGCGGATGTCACGCGAATAATGTGTCAACATCCACTCCAGTACCTCGGACGAAAGCGGTAAGCCTTGCTGTTTCGCATAGGTCACGAGCGCTTCTGACTTATCGGCATCCGAGAGCGGTTCAAGCCGAAACACCAGATCCCAGCCTAAACGGGTACGCAAATCTTCCCGTAAAGACATCGAAAGCGGTGCGCGGTCCCCGGTGACGACGATCGCGAAGGCTGAAGTCGTAGAGGCTAGCTCTCGCCAGCGATTGTACAGGGCAAACACTGCTGCCTGCTGTGGATCATCGAGATCCTGAATATCATCAACTGCGATGACCTCGGCGGCTTTTTCGAGTGTTGGATTCGTAGCTAAGGCCATCATGGCACTCGCTGAGGTGCCAGCTCCGAGCAAAAGGGTTGGCCTGGCGCCCGCAATCGCCCTCAGGAGATGACTGCGGCCAGAGCCTGGCGGTCCCCACAAATAGAGCGCCCGCCCTCGTTCCAGGCCCGCTACAGCGGCGACGGCCGGTGCGTTGGCGCCCGTTACCGTCGCCTCAAGCGTTGGCCCCTGAGCGGGGATGATTTCCAGAAGTAACTGCCGACTCATCGACTCATCGTAAAATTGGTAAAAATGATGGTTCTAACCCCACAATTGTCACACAACAGCGATTTTTTCCCATGACCCAACCACAAGCTCCTCTGACCTACCGTGACGCCGGCGTCGATATCGATGCGGGCGATGCCCTTGTTGACCGTATTAAACCGATGGCCGCTCGCACTATGCGGGAGGGGGTTTTGGCTGGGATTGGTGGGTTTGGGGCGTTATTTGAGGTTCCCAAGCGCTACAAAGAGCCCGTGCTTGTGTCTGGCACTGACGGCGTTGGCACCAAGCTGAAACTGGCGTTTGATTGGCAACGGCACGACACCGTAGGGATCGATCTGGTTGCAATGAGTGTGAACGATATTTTGGTGCAAGGTGCTGAACCGCTGTTTTTTCTAGATTATTTTGCTTGTGGCAAGCTCTCGGTCGACGTGGCAGCCCAGGTTGTGGGCGGTATTGCCCGCGGCTGTGAACTTTCGGGTTGTGCCTTGATTGGTGGAGAAACCGCAGAAATGCCTGGCATGTACCCCGATGGTGAGTACGATTTGGCTGGCTTCGCTGTTGGTGCTGCGGAGAAGTCCGCTCTGATTGATGGCAAGTCGATCCAGCCTGGCGACGTTGTGTTGGGGCTGGCCTCAAGTGGTGCGCACTCCAACGGTTACTCCTTGTTGCGCAAGATTTTGCATCGTGCTGGAGCAAAGCCAGAGCAGGACTTTTTCGGACAACCTCTTGCTGATGTGGTGATGGCGCCAACGCGGCTCTATGTCAAGCCCGTGCTCGCTGTCTTGAAGGAGTTTGGTCCTAAGGTAAAAGGACTCGCCCACATTACGGGTGGCGGCTTGCTCGATAACGTGCCGCGGATTTTGCAGCCTGGGCTGCAAGCTAAGCTGCAGCGTGATGCATGGCAAATGCCAAAACTCTTTACGTGGTTGCAACAACAAGGCGGGGTGGCTGACACTGAGATGCACCGCGTCTTTAATTGCGGTGTCGGTATGGTCGTTGTGGTTAGCGCTCAAGATGCGACAGTCATTAGCAAAGCGCTAGCTGCGCAAGGCGAGACGGTCTATAACCTGGGTGTCATCGAGCAATGCCAGGCAACTGATGCGCAGACGGTCGTCGTTTAATCGAGTAGAGCAGCGACGTGCTGGATAACCGTCTCGACTGTAGCCGGCGTGCAGGCTTCGATGGTTTTGCGCTGCGGCAAGCCGCGTAACCAAGTGAGTTGACGTTTGGCGAGCTGTCTGGTGGCTGCGATCGCTTGCAGTCGTGCCTCTGCATAGTCGATTTCGCCGTCTAGCAGGCTCCAAAGCTGTCGATAGCCAACACACCGAATAGAGGGGAGACTTGTGTGCAGGTCTCCGCGATCGTGTAGCGCCTGTACTTCTGGCAAAAGACCTGCCTCAAGCATTGCATCAAAACGTACCGCGATAGTTTGATGCAGAACACTGCGTTCGGTTGGTTCGAGGCTCAGCGTGAGCGTCTTAATCGGTGTGTCTTGCTGAGCCGGGGCGTTGAGTAGAGCCGACATCGGTGTGCCGCTAATGCGCCAGATCTCCAGGGCACGTTGAATGCGCTGGCTATCGTTAGGAGACAATCGCGCTGCAGTCTCTGGGTCGATTTGCGCGAGCTCCGCATGCATGGCCGGCCAGCCCACCTTGACTGCGCGTTGTTCAAGTTCGAGTCTAATTTCTGGATCTGCACCGGGCAAGTCGTTCAGCCCATCGCGTAGGGCTTTAAAGTAAAGCATTGTCCCGCCCGCTAAGAGCGGTATGTTGCCGCGCGCGCGAATTTCTTGAACACAACGTAGGGCATCGCGACGAAAGCTCGCAGCTGAATACGCGTCGAGCGGATCTAGAATATCCAGCAGGTGGTGAGCAGTTTCGCTTTGCTCAGCGCGCGAGGGCTTTGCTGTGCCAATATCCATACCGCGGTAAATGGTCGCGGAGTCAACGTTAATGATTTCAACTGGCCAGCGTGCAGCAATCGCGCGCGCCGCAGCGCTTTTTCCTGACGCGGTTGGGCCCGCCAAGCATATCAACGGCTTTTCTAGATCTCGGTTCATTGACCGCGCAAAAAGAATTTGTCTAGCTCAGACACATTCCAGTGCACCCAGGTTGGGCGGCCATGGTTGCACTGATCCGCGCGCTCTGTTTGTTCCATTTGTCGCAGCAACGCATTCATCTCTTCGATTGTGAGTTGGCGGTTTGCGCGAACTGCGCCATGGCAAGCCATCGTTCCAAGCAGCGTGTTACGTTGTTCAGTGAGTAATTGGCTTGCGCCCACTTGCTCAAGATCGCGCAGTACGCCGCGTGCGAGAGCCTCAAGGTCTCCGCGAGCAAGCAGTGCGGGAACAGAACGCAGGGTCAGAGCTTGTGGCCCTGAAGCTGCCATTTCAAAGCCAAGGGCTGTGAGTTGCTCTTTGCATTCCTCAGCTAGAGCAACTTCTTTGTCGGTGACGCGAAACACGACGGGCACTAAAAGAGTTTGTTGTGGCAAGGCTTGTGTGTCCAGAGCCTGCTTAAGCTGCTCGTAGACGACACGTTCATGCGCTGCATGCATATCGATCAAGGCAAGACCGGAACTTGTCTGGGACAAGATGTAGATGCCGTGCACTTGGGCTAAAGCGCGACCCAATGGCCAGGCGGGAACATCTTGCGCTGCCGGTTGGTAAAGCGTCTCCCATGCGCGCAGGCCTGCTGAGGATCCGGTGGGCTCTCGAAGGTGCAGAGCGGACTGTGAACCTTGCTGCCAAGTTGGCTGCGAAATTGAAGGGGGGGACGAATAGGGACGTGCTGTGTTTTGCACTCCCTCGAAGCTGCTACTGGGTGACCAAGATTGTCCCGTTTGGTTGATTGCGCTCCCAGCGTTTACTTGATGCGCGCCCGCTGTACCCGATAAGGCCTGTGTCACGGTGTGTGACACAAAACGGTGTACTGCGCCTGTATCGCGAAAGCGTACCTCGTGCTTGGCAGGGTGTACGTTTACATCAACCGCGGTTGGATCAATTTGCAAAAACAAGACGAAAGCAGGTTGACGGTCACCGTGGAGCACGTCAGCGTAAGCGCTACGTATCGCATGTGAGACCGTACGGTCGCGCACATGACGACCGTTCACAAAGAGGAATTGACGATCAGCGCGGGCGCGCGCAGCCGTCGGACGAGTAATGACGCCGAGTAATGATATCGGACCGCTTTCGGCATTGACCTCGATACCGTGTTCATTGAATTCGTCGCCCAGTACATCACTGATGCGTTTGAGTGCGGAGGCGGGTAACCATTGCCGTACCGCTCGGTCATTGTGAAACACCCGAAAGCTAACTTCGGGAAATGCCAGCGCGATACGTTCGATGGCGTCAATACAGTGTCCGAACTCTGTTGGTTCGGCGCGCAGAAACTTACGCCGTGCGGGGACCGCATCAAACAGATATTTCACTTCGACGGTCGTGCCTTGGGCGCCAGCTGCGGCGACTGGGCTCGCGCTTCCTGGTGCGAGGCTCCAGGCGTGATCAGCATCACGTGTGCGGGAAATCAGTGTAAGTTGCGAAACCGCAGCAATTGAGGCGAGTGCTTCGCCTCTGAAGCCCATTGAGTGCACCGACTCGAGCTCGTCGAGTGAGGTGATTTTGCTCGTTGCATGACGCGTCAAGGCCAGCGCAAGCTCATCTGGTGGGATGCCAACGCCATCATCGATGACTGCGATACGTCGGATGCCACCGGCTTCGAGGCGAATTTCAACCGACTGTGCCCCCGCGTCGACTGCATTCTCAACGAGCTCCTTGAGCACCGAGGCGGGTCGCTCAATGACCTCACCCGCTGCAATTTGGCTGATGAGTAAGTCGGGAAGGGCGCAGATAGGGCGACGGTTTGGCATGGCAGGCGCAACAAAGGTGAAGCGCCTATTTTAGAACTATGTCGAGGCCCTTGACGCTAAAAGCTACCGTGAGGCGATCAAGTGTGGGTTTGCAACAAAGAAGCGAGTAATGCCGCCGTGCAGTGCCTGTGCAAACTTATCTTGCGAAGCTTGGTTACGCAGCATGCGCTCTTCTTCTGGATTGCTAATAAATGCCGTTTCTACCAAGACGGACGGCATATCCGGTGCTTTGAGCACGGCAAAGCCTGCAGATTCAACCTGTGGCTTGTGCAAACGATAGACGTTTTTTAGTTCGTCGAGCATCCGGGTTGCCAAGTTGGTCGAGTCTTTGATTTGGGCCGTCGTGGACAGATCAAGCAAAATCTTTGCAACGTTCTTATTTTGGACGTTGAGGTTCACTCCGCCAATCAAGTCCGCTGCGTTTTCCTTCTGCGCAAGCCAGCTTGCAGCAGTACTCGATGCGCCTCGGTCAGACAAAACGTAGACTGAGCTGCCTCCTGCTGTTGGTCGCACGAAGGCGTCCGCATGGATGGAAACGAATAAGTCGGCCTTGACGCGTCGGGCTTTTTCAACGCGCACATGTAAGGGTACGAAGTAATCGCCATCACGCGTCAGATAGGCGCGCATACCGGGTGTTGCATCAATGCGTGCCTTCAATTTTTGTGCGATGGCAAGCACGACATCTTTTTCGTAAGTGCCGCCTTTGCCGATTGCGCCAGGGTCTTCGCCACCGTGCCCCGGATCGAGCGCTACGGTAATTGTGCGTCCACGTCGGTTGTTTGGCTGCGGTGCTACCTTGGCTTCGAGTGGTGGTGCAATGGAACTTGGTATGACAGGCGTCGCTGCCATGCCCGAGCCCTTTGGGTTGCGTCCGATGTCTTCAAGAATACGTGCTAATGGATCTTCTTCCATTTTTTGCGGATTCTTTTTTAGAAGCGCAGCGAGTGGATCCTGCGCATTCTTCGGGTACAAATCCAGCACCAGTCTGAACTTGTAATTACCAACAGGTTTGAGCGTAAAGACTTGTGGTGCGATGGCCTGCTTTAAATCGAAAACAATACGTACAACGTTAGAGCGATTCTGCGCGACACGCAGGGATCGAATGTAGGGATCATCAGGTCGGACTTTGCGCACGAGTTCGTTGAGCGCAGGGTTGACATCCATACCCTGAATATCAACGACCATTCTGTGCGGATTTTCAAGGGTGAAATGTTCTGCGCGCAATTCGCTGTCGAGTTCGAGCGTTACACGCGTGTACTCGTCGGCAGGCCAGGTGCGCACGGCAAGCAGTTGCGCAGCCATCGCAATGCGTGGGATAACGGGAAGCAATAAAAGGGTCGTGGCGGCGCCTAACAGGCGACGTCGGCTTAGCGCTCGTTTGTCTGACAGTTGATTGTCAGTAGAGGAGGCAAAGCGTTGATCCATGAAAGCCCTTTTTCTGAATACGCACTAAGTGTGACTAAGCGGCCTAATCCGGCATAACTGAGCTCGATCAATAAGTCTGGATCGCTCAACAAATTGCCTGCGCGCTCTGGCCATTCAATCAAAATCAGCGCGTTGTTTTTAAAGAGATCACGAAACCCAGCATCTAACCAATCTGCGTCTTCGCTAAATCTATAAAAATCAAGATGATAGAAGTATAAGTTAGAAACTTCATAAGATTCAAGTAGTGCGTAACTTGGACTTTTAATTCGACCAGAAATGCTGCAGTGCCGCAAAAAAGCACGTACAAGTGCAGTCTTGCCGGCCCCTAAGTCACCTTTTAGATGAATACGACCTCCTGCGGCCGGGCCAGGCCACAGTTTCCCCTCGGCATCAGCGCGAAGATCTGCAGCAACAAGTGCCAAGGCTTGACCCAGCGTATCCGTCGCGTGTTCGTCTGCAAGCTCAAGTTTGAGTGTGGAATGCGTCATATTGGTCTAGGAGATGAGCGACAACCAGATGGGCAGTGTTAGTGCTGAAAGCGGTGTGCCAATGGATATCAATAAACTGACTGCACGTGCATCGCCGCCCATACGGACGGTTAGTACATAGGCCGCAGTCGCAGGTGGCATCGTAGCGAACAAAATTAGCATCTGGCGTTCAAGAGCATTGAGTGCAAAACGGTCGCAGATGAGCCATGCGCAGATCGGTAGAACGATGAGCTTGATAGTGAGCATCCAAGCGATGAGTTTAAAGTTCGTTTGACCAGGCTCCCAAGTCAAACTCGCACCTACGCACAGAATACCCAGCGCGATCGCTGCAACGCCAAGCTTGCCAAATAATATATCGATAAATTGCGGCAGTTGCAGTCCTGCTAAGTTGAACAGTAGACCAAGAACTGTGGACACGAGTAACGGATTGCGCACCAGCGCGCCAACAAAGCCCACACCCTGATTTCTAGCAAGTGCATAGATTGCGGCGAGGTTGACAATCGGCACGGCAAAGCCCACGATTAGCGCCATCACTGCCTGTCCGGATGCACCAGCCAAACCTGGTGCGAGCGCGAGAGCGATGTAGGTATTGAAGCGGTAGCCGCACTGCGCTAGCGAGGCCATCGTAAAAGAGGGCGCGCGCAGGATAGGCCAGGCAAGCCAGGAGAGCGCGATTCCACACGCGGCAACAGCGGCTGTCGCAAAAAACAACTCTGCTGCCGTGCTCATAGAAATAGGAACGCGGACGATTGACTGGAACAGCAGAGCAGGAAACAAGACGTAGTAAATCAGCTTCTCTAGACTGACAAAAAATTCACGCGAAAATCCGAACTTTCGGTTCAGTAGCCAGCCGAAAATAATGATTAGAAAATCTGGCAGGACAAGCAATGCGGCAGACATGGAATTGAGTTGCTCTTGTGAGGCGTGAATGAGCTGAATGCTACTATTGTCTGGCAATGAGTGCACCTGAGTCCGCCGCGATTAGTGCTTTTATCGATGCCGTCTGGCTCGAAGACGGTCTGTCGACCAATACACTTGCCGCCTACCGCCGCGACTTAGTCGCCTTTGAACAATGGTTATTCGCTGAGCGCGGATTTGATATCGACCATGCGCAGGCCGCAGATCTGCAGGCTTGGTTCGCTGCCAAACACGCCGAAACCAAGCCAAGCACGGCTAACAGACGGCTGGCAACGTTACGTCGTTACTATTTGTGGGCTCTTCGACATCAGCGTGTTTCAGTCGATCCGTGTCTGCAACTAACCTCTGCTAAACAGGCCTTGCGGATTCCTAAAACCCTGTCCGAGGGACAGGTAGAGTCTCTACTTAAACAACCGCCGCTGCACACACCACGTGGTTTGCGCGACCGCGCGATGTTAGAGGTGCTGTACGCCACGGGGTTGCGGGTGTCGGAGTTAGTTGGCCTCGCAGTGCTAGATGTGAGCCTTGGGGACGGAGTTGTGCGTGTTGTCCAAGGTAAGGGTGGTAAAGATCGCCTCGTGCCCCTCGGTGCAGAGGCAGCCCACTGGATAACGACTTATTTGAAAGAAGCACGTCCGGCACTAATGGGTGCGCGTACCGCACCCGCTTTGTTTGTTACGGCGCGGGCCGGACCGATGACACGACAGTCTTTCTGGTTGCTCATTAAGAAATACGCGGTATTGGCAGGCGTAAAAGCGCCCTTGTCGCCACACGTGTTGCGTCATGCCTTTGCGACCCATCTGCTTAACCATGGTGCAGATTTGCGGGTGGTGCAGATGCTGCTAGGGCATGCCGATATCTCGACAACGCAAATCTACACACACGTAGCCCGTGAGCGACTCAAGTCCTTGCATGCCCAGCATCACCCTAGAGGCTAGTCAGAGCGCTTAAATTGGCGCACCTTGCTAAACTAGAACAAAGCCGCCGTAACTCAGTGGATAGAGTACCTTCCTCCTAAGAAGGGAGTCGGACGTTCGATTCGTCTCGGCGGCGCCATTCATCTTCCTTTTCGTAGCCTCGCAACATGACGCAACACGCAGAAGAACGTAATCCCGGCTTGTTGGATAACCCTCTCGCTCTCAGAACGATTTTGATCGGTACCTTAATCGTCTTGCTTGCAATGGGCATCCGTGCAACCATCGGTTTGTTCATTCAGCCGATGGGGCTTGAGCGTGGCTGGGGGCGTGAAGTTTTCTCCATGGGGTTTGCCCTGCAGAACCTTGTCTGGGGCTTTGGTGCGATTGGTGCGGGCATGATGGCCGATCGACTCGGTTCGGGTAGAACGATTGCGCTGTGTGCTGCGTTCTATGCGGTCGGGTTGCTTGGCACGCGATTTTCCTCGACGGAGCTAGAGTTCTATTTAAGCGCTGGAGTGCTGATCGGGCTTGGGCAGGCTGGGACGACCTTTGCAGTGATTTTGCCAGTCATTGCGCGCACTGTTCCTTTGTCCTCTCGCAGCACTGCAATGGGGATTGCAAGCGCGGGCGGGTCACTGGGACAATTCCTTGTTGTACCGACGGGCCAATTGTTAATTGATTCGTTAGACTGGACCGGTGCCTACCTTGTTCTTTCCATGGTGCTTGCTGCGACACTTCCTTTGGCCTGGTTTTTGCGAGGTAAACCTGGAGCAAACACTGGACCTCAGCAGTCAATGTTCTCTGCTATTGGGCAGGCGCTGAAGCACCCAACTTTCCATTTTTTGTTTTGGGGCTATTTCGTTTGTGGTTTTCATACGGCTTTCATTACCTTGCATCTGCCCGCCTTCGTTGTGGATAAGGGCTTAAATGCAAGTACCGGCGCATTTGCGATCGGATTGATCGGTTTGTTCAATGTGTTTGGCTCGTTCACTGCAGGCAAACTTGGCGGAACGCACAGCAAGAAGAATTTACTCGCGGGCTTATATGCCTTGCGTGCTGTGGGCCTGATTTGGATTCTCGTCATGCCAACGTCCCCTTGGGTCGTTTATGTTTTTGCTGCATGGATGGGTGTGTTTTGGTTGGGCACTGTTCCTCTAACCCAAGGACTGATTGGACAGATCTATGGTCTGCGTTTTGCTGCAACCTTGTCGGGTATGGTTTTCTTGGGACATCAACTCGGAAGTTTTACGGGCGTTTGGCTCGGTGGTCGGGTGCAGGCGGTGACCGGAAGTTATGACTTAGTGTGGTGGATCGGGATCTTGCTCGCGCTGATGGCTGCTGCGCTATGTTTGCCGGTACGCGAGAGTCCCATCAATGTTCAACAACTTGCTAAAGCCAGTTAGTCCCTTTGGAGGGTTATGCAAGTACGTACAAAACGACGGTTGATTTGGCTGCTAGGTGGAGCAACGCTTTGCGTCGTTCTTGTTGCTGGCTTGATCGGCTACACAACGCCCGGCATGCGCCTGAACTGGGATAGCATTGCCGCTCTATGCGGTTTCTGATCGCAGTCCCATGCACACCTTGACGCAATATCCTAGCGTGCACGCATCGCACCTCGGTGCGAATGCCGCCCGAGATGTCTCGGTGTTAACAGTTAATAACCGTCTAGCGCGCAGGCTAATCCAGTTATTGGCGCAACAGCAGTCTGCACGCGGTCAGCTTGTTGCTGAAATCCCCGAAATCATGCCCTGGTCAGGCTGGGTGACACATCAATTGGGTCGCGCAGGGTTTGAAGAGCTGTTGCGTCCCCATGCTCGGCAGCTTGATGGATTTGAGGCGCAACTAGTTTGGGCGCAAGTGATTGAAAGGTGCGAGGGCGATGATGCGTTGCTTGATGTCCATCAGGCCGCAGCGATCGCGCTTGGGGCAGACCAGCTGATCGAAGAGTGGCAGATCAAGGTCTCGGAGCACGAGCACACTGAGGAATACGATCGGTTTCGGCATTGGCGGGATGCTTACCGTGAGCGGTTGCATGCGCTAGACGCGCTTGATGGGAGTACTGCGCTCACACGACTGATTCATCACGTCGAGAACGGTTTGCCTTTGCCTGCGCAGGTCGTGCTTGCCGGTTTCACTGAGATTTCCCCACGCATGGGCGTTTTGTTAGACGCACTCGTTGCACGCGGAGTCGAGGTTTCAACGCTGGTAGAAGATTATTCGCAAGCGTCGCAGGTGATGCGCGTTGAAGCGATCACCGCACAAGCGGAGTGGCAGGCTGCAGTGGCATGGGCGCGCTCGAAACTCGATGAACAACCTTCCGGGCGCTTTGCAATCGTTGCCGTGTCTTTAGATGCGCAGGCAGCCTTTGCACGGCGCGTGCTGGAGCAAGGCCTCAGTGATGGGGACGGCGTGCCTTTGCATGCCTTTAACGTTGCGGTAGCCAGACCGTTGGCTGACTGGGCCGCGTGTCGTGCTGCCATTGCCTGGTTGCGGACGTTTGTGCTCATGAAAGAGCAGTCTGGTGCTATCCCCGAAGATCTCGGCGCCGCATTGTTAGCGGGGTACTGCATTGGTCACAGCACAGAGCAGGGCGCCCGTGCAATGGTGGACGCGGGATGGCGTGATTGGCAGGTGAGCCGCGTATCGCTAGCTTCATGGACGTCCGCGATTGAGCCGTTGCATCAGCTATCTCCTGCTTGGCAACGCGCATGGCAGGATTGGCAAGCGTTTCCGCGCACCATGGCGTTGCATCGTTGGTCCGAGGCGTTCAGGGCAACATTGGCGACGCTGGGTTATCCGGGACGCGGTGCGCAGAGTTCTGCAATGTATCAAGTTCTTGAAGCGATTGATGCATTGCTAGAGCGCTTTGAATCATTAAGCGCACTTTTTCCATCTGTGCAGGCGTCCGAAGCGTTAAGCACTCTGGGGCGTTTGGCCAGAGCAACGATGTTTCAACCGCAACGTGATGCACATGCCCGACTTGATGTATTAGGTCTCTTGGAAGCGGAAGGGGGGCAATGGGATGGTGTTTGGATACTTGGTTTGACTGACGAGGTATTGCCAGCGGCTACCAAGCCCAACCCATTGATTCCGATGGCAGCATTACGCCGGGCGCAGGCGCCTCGGGCGACACCCGAGAGAGAGAGTCAATGGGCGCAGCAAATTTTTTCTAACTTGTGCAAAGTTGCACCCGCCGTAACTGTCAGCTCTCCTCGCTTTGAGGGAGAGCGCGAGCTTCGTCCATCTCCTTTGATCCAAGGTCTCACTCCAAGCGAGCTGATACAGGAGCTTAGTGCTGAGGCTGTTCAGCGGTGGGAACCCCCAAAGCTAGAAGCATGGAAGGATGATCAAGGTCCACCGCTCGCCGCGAACGAAAAAGTACAAGGTGGAGTCTCCGTATTGGAAACGCAGGCCATCAATCCGCTATGGGCGTTCTTTCGGTACCGCCTAGGTGTTAAAGGCTTGCCTGCGTATGGTGAGCTGCCACAAATGGCGATACGTGGGAAATTTTTACACGGTGTGATGGAACGGATTTGGGAGTCGTTGCGTGACCAAAGTGGTCTGCAGTTGGCAATTGACGCAGAGACTCTCTTGCCACAGCTCAAGGAGATCGTGCATGCTGTTGCAGCCAAAGAGCTTAGCGCGTACGAGATAACTTTGCGCGATCTGGAAGTTCGGCGTGGGATGCGTGTGGTCCACGATTGGTTACTCCAAGAGGCCAATCGCACACCTTTCGTTGTTCGGGAAATTGAGCAAAAGCGGCAACTAAACATTAATGGACTTGTACTCGACGTCAGGTTAGATCGTTTAGACCAACTGTTATCTGAAGATCAGGGTAATGGAACAGCACACCTCGCGGTCATTGATTACAAGACGGGGCAGTCTTTACCGAAGGTATTGAAGGATTGGGAAGGTGCGCGCCCAGTTAATCTACAAGTGCCGGTCTATGCCGCGATGCTCAACGCACAAGAGGGTGCTGAGCGTGTTACGGACAATGCAATCAGTGCGTTAATGCTGGTGCGTTTGCATGCACGCGGTTCGGAGGCGATGGGACTGACCGAACATGATGATCTCGGCTTGAAGGGATTAAAGACCCTCACCAAAGCAAAGTATGCAGATCCTGACTGGTCCTCTATGCTCTCCCGGCTGAGGGCGGTAATCGATATGCTGGCGCAAGAGTTTGTGCAAGGTGTCGCCGTGAATCAGTCTTGGAAGGGAGCAGACTTAGCGTTTTGTGACATCTTGCCCTTGTTGAGGTATTTCGATCAGGGTGACGAGGACGCACAGGGAGACAGCGATGACGACGTCTGATCGCAAACCGTCCGATGCGTCGATCCGTGCTCGCGCGGTTGACCCACGCCGTTCGTTTTTAGTGCAAGCGCCGGCGGGTTCTGGGAAAACAGAGTTATTGACGGATCGTATTCTGGCATTGCTGGCTAACGTTAAGCGACCAGAAGAAATCGTTGCCATCACTTTTACACGGAAGGCGGCTTCCGAAATGCATGATCGTGTGCTCAAAAAGCTCTCGGATGCGATCACCTTGCAGGATCCACCAGATGCCGAGCACGACAGGCGCAGTTGGTTACTCGCCCGCGGAGCACTTGCGCGCGACAAGGAGTTTGGTTGGAATCTACTTGAATACCCAGCACGGCTAGCGATTCGAACCATTGATTCATTCTGCTCGGGTTTGGTTCGCAGTATGCCTTGGCTATCGTCAATGGGTGGATTGCCTGTTGTTGCGGAGGATCCAGAACTTCACTATCAGGCTGCCGCACGCGCCACGCTTGCAATGGCTGGTGAGGATGAAGGTGTCAGGCGCTTGCTTGAGCACATGGATCTGGATGTGCAGGCAACTTGCAACGCGCTAGCCGGGATGCTTGCGCAGCGCGATCAATGGCTATCTTTGCTGCAAGAAGGTGATGATCGATTGCTCTTGGAAGATAATTTTGAGCACACCGTATCGCAGCAGCTCGATCGTTTGCTCTTGGCGATGCCAGCTGGTTGGTCCCAGGAATTAGCACCCTTAGCGCGCATTGCAGCCGATAACTTGAACCAGCAAGCGCCTGCACATCCAGTGTGTGCCTTGCTGGATTGGGGCGGTGAGCCGCTGGACGCGAGTGCAGGTGATCTTGATCGCTGGCGAGGTCTAGCCGCCTTGTTACTTACGACGGGCGGGACAGTTCGCTCGCAAATCAGCGTAAAAATTGGGTTTCCGCCTACCGCAGAGTTTGCTCCAGCAAAAAAAGCCTTTGCCCAATGGCTCGAGCGTTTTCGGATAGATCCGGTGCCGGAATGGGTCGAGCGCTTGGCAGAGATTAATGAGACGCCGAACCCGGTTTTTAGCCAAGATCAGTGGGAGATCTTGCAGTCCCAATTGCAATCTTTACGTCTTGCCGCGGGCCAATTGACGCTGCAATTTATGCAGGCTGGCGAGGTCGACTTCACCGAGATTGCGAGACGAGCGGATTTAGCTTTGGGGCGCGTTGATCAACCGAGCGAGTTACTGCTAAGGCTTGATGCGAATATCCAGCATCTTTTGATTGATGAGTTTCAGGACACAAGTCAATCGCAAATCCAGCTCATAGAAAAAATCACGTCAGGCTGGCAGCCTGACGATGGACGCACAGTGTTTTTTGTTGGCGACCCGATGCAGTCGATCTATCGCTTTCGTAAAGCGAATGTCAGTCTATTTTTGCAAGTTCGAGATCACGGCCTACGCGCTTTTAGTGACGACAGTCTCATTCCAGAATACCTACAGCTCAGCGATAATTTTCGCTCGCAAGCGGGCATTGTGCATTGGGTAAACCAAACGTTTGATCCGATGTTTCCGCAGGAGGATGATCCTGAGGTCGGAGCAATTTCGTACGCAAAGTCAGAGCCGTTTAAAGAACTTGCCCAAGGTGATGCCGTGCACTTTCATCATGCATGGGTTGGGTCATCGCTGAGTACCGAGAATATCGTAGTGGATTTGGTGCGCGAAGCACTCGCGCAGTTTCCAAAGGCCGAACACCCAGTAGCGGTATTGGTTCGCGCGCGCTCTCACCTTAATGATGTGACGCGCTTGCTGACACAAGCAGGGATTGCATGCAGAGCTGTGGATCTCGTGCCGCTCGATAAGCGCCCCTATGTGATCGATCTGGTGCAGATCGTTCGCGCCGTGACACATCCGGGGGATCGTGCGGCTTGGATTTCTATCTTGCGATCGAGTTATTGCGGTTTGTCATTGAAGAGTCTGCATGCGCTGTTTGCTCAATATCCAAGGGTTGCGGCTCCACAGGTTTTGCAACGTGTCTTGCGTGTGACGGGTGACGGGCAGCAGTGTTTGGCTGCGCAGATATTAGAACCGGCTGAGTTTGAGCGACTACGTGCTGTCGTGCCTCCATTGCTTGAGGCCCTTGAAGCGGATGATGTGTTGCCTTTTGCTTCCCGACTGCAACGATTGTGGCGCGATCTTGGTGGCCCAGGCTTAGCGCAGTCACCTTCTGACTTGCTCGACGCGGAAAGTCTGTTTGCACTGATCGAGCGCATGGCGCCCTATGGCGGATTAGATGTCGGCGCGCTTGAAAAACAAATGAAGAAATTGTTTGCTTCACCTGGAACTGACGCGCAAGCAGTTGAAGTAATGACCATGCATAAGTGCAAAGGGCTGCAGTTTGAATCTGTGATTTTGTATGGACTGCATCATGGGCCGACAAGCGATCGCGTGCCGCTGGTGTACTTTGAACAGGTTGGCTCAAAGCTGATGCTCGGTCCAATTAAACCTCGCGCCCGAGAGGGCCACGATCCGATTTCACGCTATCTTGGGTTACGCGAGAAGCGTCGAGGTGATTACGAGGTGGATCGGTTGCTGTATGTGGCGGCCACGCGCGCCAAGCAGCGATTACATCTCGTCGCCGAGTTCTCGGTCAAGGAAGGGGCAGTTGCTAAGCCCGCCTCCGGTAGTTTGCTTGGCCGACTGTGGTCAAGTTGGCCTTCTGTGGAGGTCCCGCCCGATGTTCAGCAGAGCGATCCGGCTGTTCCCCCGATTCCAGCGCATCGCGGATCAGATTTGCTCAGGCGTGAGTTGACTGCGTTAAGCGCGCAGTCGGATAAAGCCCGCGAGGGCTTAACTAGAATGACTGAGTTGGGCGCTGGCTATACCCAGGCCTATGCTTGGCCGGCCACCAAGTCCCATGAGCGGGTTCTTGGAACATTAGTTCACGCATGGTTGGATCACTTGGGACGACATTCTGGTCGAGATTGGAGCGTTGACAAACTGCGCGAGCAGCGCGGACGCATTGAATTGCAATGTCGACAGATCGGATTGCCGCAAGAACAGATCGTAGACTCGGCGCAAGAGGTCCTTGAAACCCTGTTGGCGATGATGACAAATGAACGAGGGCAAGATTTATTGCTGCGTTTGGATGCGCGGCGTGAATGGGCCTTGCTGGATACTGAGGGAAAAGTGTCGGTGCTTGATTTAGCGATATCCGAGAAAACGGGATGGTTGGTCGTTGATTACAAAACCGGACGTCCGGCAATGGACGAGAGCAGAGAGGCGTTTGGCGTGCGGATGCTGGCGCGATATGCAGCGCAACTTGCGCGCTATTGTGAACAGGTCAGTGCTTTGGATGGTCGGCCTGCTCGCGCAGCCTTGTATTTTCCGCGTGATGACCTATGGTTTGACTTTGATCCCCGCGCACGCGGCTAGCCCTGCTAGAATTGAGGTTGGCGGGCCCCTTCGCATGGTTCGGCGGCAAACCTGGTCAGGTCGGGAACGAAGCAGCCATAGTCGTGCAGAACTAGTGCCGAAGTCAGGCTCGCCTCTTTAATTACCGTTTGTGGTCGGTACAGCTCATGAGTTATCTGGTCCTTGCGCGCAAATGGCGTCCCCGTTCATTCGACACCCTTGTCGGACAGGATCACGTTGTCCGTGCGTTGACGCATGCTTTGACAACGCAGCGCTTGCACCACGCCTGGTTGTTTACTGGTACGCGCGGCGTTGGGAAGACCACGCTCTCGCGTATTTTGGCTAAGTCCCTCAATTGTGAGAAAGGCATCACAGCCACCCCCTGCGGTGTCTGTCAGGCCTGCACTGAGATCGATGCAGGTCGTTTTGTCGACTACCTTGAGCTCGATGCGGCTTCCAATCGTGGTGTTGAGGAAATGACGCAGTTGCTTGAACAGGCTGTTTACTCGCCCGGTGCGGGACGCTTCAAGGTCTACATGATCGACGAAGTTCATATGCTCACGGGACACGCCTTCAATGCAATGCTCAAGACTCTCGAAGAGCCTCCGCCACACGTCAAATTTATCTTGGCAACGACCGACCCCCAGAAAATACCGGTCACGGTCTTGTCACGCTGCTTGCAGTTCAACCTTAAGCAAATGCCGGGTGAGGCGATTGTTGGTCACCTTGAGAACGTTCTTGCCCAAGAGCAAATGCCCTTTGAGGTTCCTGCGCTTCGGTTGTTAGGGCAAGCGGCCGCTGGTTCCATGCGCGACGCGTTGTCTCTTACAGATCAAGCCATTGCATATAGTGCTGGAAACCTCACTGAAGAGGCTGTACGCGGAATGCTCGGCACGATCGATCAGCGACACCTGGTGCGCTTGCTTGATGCGCTTCAGGCCGGTCAGGCTGCAACTGTGCTTGAGATTGCAGATGAGCTCGCGACGCGAGGCTTGTCCTACCGTGCGGCACTCGCCGATTTGGCCGTGATGTTGTCCCGGATCGCAATTGTTCAGAGGGTCTCTCAGGCTCTGGATCAAACTGACCCGATTGCCAGCGACCTGTCGCGTTTCGCTGCAAGTATGCATCCAGATGTGGTGCAGTTGTTTTACACCGTCGCCGTGCATAGCCGTAATGAGCTCGTGTTAGCGCCCGACGAGTATGCCGGCTTCGTCATGGCGTGCCTGCGAATGCTGGCTCTGGTGCCACGCGGTGCGCAAGAGCCAGAAAAGCTTCCACACAGTGAGCCTGTTCAATCGCCACCCAGCGCACCAGAGACAAGCATTGCTGCGCCGGTGACAACAACTATCCCTGTGCCTAAAGCTGCACCAGCTGCCGCACCCATCACCGCATCTGCGGCTGCACCGATTGGTGCACCAATTGCAGCGCCAGTTGCCACGCCCGATGCAAAGCCGACTGCAGAGCAGGCTCGCTCGAACGTTGATGTGGTGCTACCGGAACCTTGGGCTGCGTTTTCGGCGAAGTTACCCTTGACGGGAATGGCTCAGCAACTTGCCCGTCAGTCTGAGTGCGTTTCTGCCAAGGGACGTACGATTTTGCTTCGTGTTTCCAATAAGGCACTGTCGGAAGGTGTGCATGCCGAGAGATTACGCGTTGTGTTGAAAGAGTTTTTTGGTGCGGATCTCCAGGTCGCATTTGAGGTAGGAGCGGTGCACGGCGAGTCGGCGCATGCTCTGGACCTTGCCGAGCAGGAGACGCGCCAACAAAACGCCGAAGCGTCGGTTCAGGTTGATCCTTTTGTGCAGGCCTTAGTCAAAGATTTTGGCGCGCAGGTTGTGCCGGGCTCTGTCCGTCCTGGGCAGTCGAATTCAATTTAAATTAATCGTATTTAGGAATTTCTATCATGATGAAAGGGCAGATTGCCGGTCTGATGCGCCAAGCACAACAGATGCAAGAAAATATGAAGAAGGCGCAGGATGCGCTCGCCGATATACAGGTTGAGGGTGCTTCGGGTGGTGGATTGGTTAAAGTCACCATGACATGCCGTCATGACGTCAAGCGCGTCGCGATTGATCCAAGCCTGCTGGCCGATGATAAAGACATGCTCGAAGACTTGGTTGCCGCTGCGTTTAACGATGCCTTGCGCAAGGCAGAGGCCACGTCCTCGGAAAAAATGGCTGCGGTAACAGCCGGCATGCCGTTGCCGCCCGGAATGAAGTTGCCTTTCTAATTTCATTCCATGGAAAACTCTACGTCAGAGCCGCAGCCATTATTGGCCCTGGTCGAGGCTTTAAAGCGTCTGCCTGGCGTTGGGGTACGCACTGCGAGACGCATGGCCTACCACCTGCTGCAACATGATTTGCAGGCGGCCCAACAACTGGGTCAGGCGTTGACCAATGCCGTAGAGCGGCTGCAGCATTGCGAGCAGTGCAACGGATTTACCGAAGTCCCTGTCTGTGCAACCTGTTTGCACCCAGAGCGCGATAAGACCTTGCTTTGTATTGTCGAGACCCCGGCAGATCAAAATTCGATCGAAGCGACCCATGGCTACACCGGGCTTTATTACGTCCTGATGGGACGCTTAGCGCCTCTCGAAGGCACGGGCCCCGACGAGCTTGATTTTGATCGTGTGCTTGAAAGAGCGGCCGATGGAATTGTGCAGGAGGTCATCTTGGCGACGAACTTTACAGCCGAGGGTGAAACAACAGCGCACTACCTTTCCGAGGCGTTACGCACACGCGGGATCAAGGTAACCAGATTGGCGCGTGGTGTCCCTGCAGGCAGTGAAATCGAATACGTTGATGCAGGCACTGTCGCCTGGGCGCTCATGGAACGCAAGCCCACCTAAGTTAGGCGGGATTAATAAGATTTAGCGCTGCGCTTCAATCAAGCTGTCTAGTTTGCGTGCATCGGTCACAAACGCGCGGATGCCTTCCGAAAGTTTTTCAGTCGCCATCGCGTCTTCGTTCAATAAGAAGCGGAAAGCCTGTTCGCCTGCGGGTAGGCGCTTGGCCGGGTTCGTGCGCGCGAACTCCGCGCTTAAGCGCGAGGTAACGCTGCCTTGATCGGCTGAAAGGTTTGCAAGTAATTCTGGACTGATCGTGAGCAGATCACATCCTGCGAGCGCCAGAATTTGGCCTGTATTTCTAAAGCTTGCTCCCATAATTTCAGTGGCAATCTCAAAATTTTTGTAATAGCTATAAATGCGCGATACGGATAGCACGCCCGGATCGTTCACTCCGCTATTGGCAACTTCGTCCCAGGCGGATCCCTGCTGTTTCTTGTGCCAGTCGTAGATGCGGCCAACAAACGGCGAAATCAACTGCACTTTTGCATCCGCACATTCAACTGCTTGGATGAGGGAGAATAGTAGGGTGAGATTGCAACGGATGCCTTCGGCCTGCAGAACCCGAGCAGCTTGTATGCCTTCGTAAGTCGCAGCGATTTTGATCAAGATGCGTGTGCGCTCAAAGCCTGCTTTCTCATACAGCGCAATGAGGCGGCGAGCACGTTCAACGGTGCTGCGCGTGTCGAAAGACAGTCGTGCATCGACTTCGGTCGAGACCCGTCCTGGAACGATGTTGAGAATTTCGGTGCCGAAGGCCACCAGGAGGTGGTCGACTAAGTCTGGGGTGCTAGCACCTGAATTGGCACGTACACAGCGCTCAAGCATGGGCTTGTAAGCGTCTTGTTGTACGGCTTTAAGGATCAAGGACGGGTTGGTCGTTGCATCCGTGGGCTGATAGCGCCGCATGCCCTCAAAGTCGCCTGTATCGGCGACAACGGTGGTTTGAGATCTTAGGGATTCGAGAAGGCTTGCCATCGGGTTATACTTCCAAGGTTTGCTTACTGATTTTGACGCCGGGGTTGATTGTGCTGCCAAATATATTTCAAGAAATAGAGCTAAAGAATGCTAAGCACATCGCTTCTAAGCACAGCGCTTCGCAGCACAATCCATCTAATGAGAGCGTTTCTTTGCGCTCCCCTGCGATTTTAGCGCTCGCGGACGGAACCGTCTTTCAGGGGGTGTCAATTGGTGCTGAGGGCCACACCGTTGCCGAGGTTGTATTCAACACGGCGATGACCGGATATCAAGAAATCCTTACTGACCCAAGTTACAGCGGTCAGATCGTCACGTTGACCTACCCCCACATCGGCAATACTGGGATAAATCCCGAGGACGTTGAGTCGAGTAAGGTGCATGCGGCCGGTCTGATCGTGCGCAACTGCCCTCAGCTTCTGTCGAACTTCCGCTCGACACAATCTTTGCCAGATTATTTGAAGTCTCAAGGCATTGTCGCCATTGCTGAGATCGATACGCGCAAGTTGACGCGTATTTTGCGTGAGGGTGGTGCGCAAGGCGGATGTATTTTGGTTGGCGATGATGCAAAGCGCGCGCTGGAACTTGCTGCGAAGTTTCCTGGCATGTCCGGCCAAGACCTTGCGAAAGTTGTTTCGTCGACGGCTGCGTCCACTTGGACTGAAAGCACCTGGACTCTGGGGCAGGGCTACGGCAAGACCGACAGCAAAACCCCACACGTTGTTGCTTACGATTTTGGTGTGAAGTCAAACATTCTCCGACTGTTGGCCGAGCGTGGATGCCGTATCACGGTGGTGCCAGCGCAAAGCACTGCGGACGATGTGTTGAAACTTAATCCCGATGGTGTGTTTTTATCGAACGGTCCTGGGGACCCCGATCCCTGCGACTACGCGATTGCAGCGGCAAAGGTTTTCCTCGAGCGCAAGCTACCGTTGTTCGGCATTTGTTTAGGGCACCAGATTATGGGCTTAGCGCTCGGTGCAAAAACGGTCAAAATGAAAACCGGCCACCATGGCTCCAACCATCCGGTGCAAGACGTCGCCACAGGTCGCGTGTTCATCACCGCACAGAACCACGGTTTTGCAGTCGATGCAAAGACGCTACCCAAAAATGCACGCGTTACGCACGTATCACTTTTTGATGGCACCTTGCAGGGCTTTGAATTGACCGACCGTCCAGCATTTTGTTTCCAAGGTCACCCAGAAGCTAGCCCTGGACCGCACGACATCGTTGTTCTGTTCGACAAATTCATGAGCCTGATGGCTAGTAAAAAATAAAGAGTCACCATGCCCAAACGTACTGACCTAAAAAGTATCCTTATCATTGGCGCCGGCCCGATCATTATCGGTCAGGCCTGCGAGTTCGATTACTCCGGCGCGCAGGCTTGCAAAGCGCTGAAGGCCGAAGGGTATCGAACCATTCTGGTGAACAGTAACCCCGCGACGATCATGACTGATCCAGAAACGGCGGACGTCACCTACATCGAGCCCATCACTTGGCAAGTTGTAGAAAAAATCATTGAGAAAGAGCGTCCTGATGCGGTGCTGCCTACGATGGGTGGACAGACGGCACTGAACTGCGCGTTGGATCTGGATAAGCATGGCGTACTCAAAAAGTTTGGCGTTGAACTGATCGGCGCGAATGCGCATGCCATTGAGAAAGCCGAAGATCGTCAAAAGTTCAAAGTGGCGATGACTGCCATTGGTTTAGAGTCAGCGAAATCTGGCGTAGCGCATACGCTGGAAGAAGCATGGGAAGTGCAAAAGCGAATCGCTGTGGAAATCGGTACCTCGGGCTTCCCTGCGGTGATTCGTCCAAGCTTTACGCTCGGTGGTAGTGGTGGCGGAATTGCCTACAACGCCGAAGAGTTCGAGACGATTTGCCGCCGCGGTCTTGAGGCCTCGCCGACAAGCGAGCTCTTGATCGAAGAGTCGTTGCTCGGCTGGAAAGAATTTGAGATGGAAGTTGTGCGCGACAGCGCGGATAACTGCATTATCGTGTGTTCGATCGAAAACCTCGATCCAATGGGTGTGCACACCGGTGACTCCATCACCGTTGCGCCCGCGCAAACGCTGACTGATAAAGAATATCAGATCATGCGTAATGCCTCGATCGCAGTGTTGCGTGAGATCGGTGTAGATACTGGTGGTTCTAACGTTCAGTTCGCGCTCAATCCGCATAACGGCCGGATGATTGTGATTGAAATGAATCCGCGCGTATCGCGTTCATCCGCGCTGGCCTCGAAGGCTACCGGTTTTCCGATTGCGAAAGTCGCGGCCCGCTTGGCAGTTGGCTACACACTTGATGAGCTTAAGAACGAAATTACGGGTGGTGCAACGCCCGCGTCCTTCGAGCCCACGATCGATTACGTCGTGACAAAGGTTCCGCGTTTCGCTTTCGAGAAGTTCCCGACAGCAGATGCACGACTGACTACGCAGATGAAGTCTGTGGGTGAGGTAATGGCGATTGGACGGACTTTCCAAGAGTCATTTCAAAAGGCACTCCGCGGCCTTGAGGTCGGTGTCGATGGGTTGAACCAAAAGACTACTGATCGCGAAAAAATTCAAATCGAACTTGGCGAGCCAGGCCCAGAGCGTATCTGGTACGTTGGTGATGCATTTGCACAAGGTTTTTCGTTAGAAGAAGTGCATCAGTTGACGCATATTGATCCATGGTTCTTGTCGCAGATTAAAGAAATTGTCGATATCGAATTGGCGCTCGAACAGCGCACGCTCGGTGATGTCGACGCTGCGACCTTGTTGCAGCTCAAGCGACGCGGTTTCTCTGACCGCAGGCTGGCTTTCCTGCTCGATACGGTTGAAGCCGAGGTGCGCAAGTTGCGTCACCAGTTTAATGTTCGCCCTGTATACAAACGCGTTGATACTTGCGCAGCCGAGTTCGCAACGAATACGGCTTACCTGTATTCAACCTACGAAGAAGAGTGCGAAGCTGCACCGACTGATCGTAAAAAGATCATGGTGTTAGGTGGCGGCCCCAACCGGATTGGTCAAGGTATCGAATTTGACTATTGCTGCGTGCATGCTGCCTTGGCCCTGCGCGAAGATGGTTACGAAACCATCATGGTCAATTGCAATCCCGAGACCGTCTCGACCGATTACGACACGTCAGACCGCCTGTATTTTGAGCCTTTGACGCTTGAAGATGTTTTAGAAATCGTTCACAAAGAGAAGCCTGTCGGCATCATCGTGCAGTATGGTGGGCAGACGCCTTTGAAACTGGCCCGTGCCCTAGAAGCTAACGGTGCGCCGATCATTGGGACGAGTCCTGAGTCGATCGATGTGGCCGAAGATCGCGAGCGTTTCCAGAAGCTCCTGAATAAGCTGAATTTGCGTCAGCCACCTAATCGCACTGCGCGTACCGAGAGCGAAGCGCTCAATCACGCACAAGAGATTGGTTATCCACTCGTTGTGCGGCCAAGTTATGTGCTTGGCGGCCGTGCGATGGAGATTGTGCATGAACAAAATGATCTCGAGCGCTACATGCGCGAGGCCGTAAAGGTCAGCAATGATTCGCCCGTATTGTTAGATCGCTTTTTGAACGACGCCATTGAAATCGATGTGGATTGCTTGTGCGATGGTCAGCAAGTATTTATCGGTGGTGTGATGGAGCACATTGAACAGGCGGGCGTCCACTCAGGCGACTCGGCTTGCTCGTTGCCGCCTTTCTCCCTGTCCGCTGAGATGACGGCTGAGATTAAGCGTCAAACGGCCTTGATGGCGCGTGCGTTGAATGTGTCGGGCTTGATGAACGTTCAGTTTGCTGTGCAGAAGGGTGATGTATACGTGCTTGAGGTGAATCCTCGTGCGTCGCGCACAGTTCCTTTCGTTTCGAAAGCGACTGGCCTGCAGCTTGCGAAGATTGCAGCGCGCGTGATGGCGGGTCAAACTTTAGCCACCCAAGGTGTGACAAAGGAAGTGATTCCGCATTACTTCTCGGTCAAAGAGGCGGTCTTCCCATTTGTTAAGTTCCCTGGCGTTGACACGATTCTCGGACCTGAGATGAAGTCCACGGGTGAGGTCATGGGTGTCGGTGTGACGTTTGGTGAGGCCTTTGTGAAATCGCAAATGGCCGCAAGCGTCAATCTGCCAACGTCTGGCACTGTGTTCTTGAGCGTGAAAAATCAGGATAAGCCTAAGGCGGTAGAAGTCGCACGCGGTTTGCATGCTTTGGGTTTCAAGATTGTGGCGACACGTGGCACAGCGGCAGCGATCAAGGATGCAGGTATTCCGGTGGCTGTGGTCAACAAGGTCGCGGAGGGACGTCCGCATATTGTGGATATGCTCAAGAATGGCGAGGTGTCGTTGGTGATCAACACCGTCGAAGAGCGTCGTAATGCCATTACAGACTCACGTGCAATTCGTACTCAGGCGCTTGCTGCGCGTGTGACTTACTACACGACGATTGCTGGTGCCTGGGCTGCGGTGGAAGGTATGCAGTATTTGCGGGAAGGGAATGGTATCAAGGTATACGCATTGCAGGACTTGCACCGCTCTTTATGATCGCGGACGCCGACCTTCCTTACGCGGGCCTTCGGGTCCTGGACATATCCCAAGGGATTGCAGGCCCGTATTGTGCGCACGTGTTGTGGCAGCAGGGCGCGCATGTTCTAAAGATTGAGCCACCTGCTGGTGACTGGATCCGTTTCGTTGGTGTGATGAAAGGTGATCACAACGCTTTAGCGATTCAGTACAACGCGGGTAAGCAGGCCTTGGCGTTGGATGCCCGTACAGACGCAGGAAAAAAAATTCTGCGTGGCTTAGCGTCACAGGCTGATGTCATCGTGCAGAATTTTCGCCCCGGGGTAGCAGAGCGTCTAGGCGTGGGCTACAACGAGTTATCGCGCGAAAAGCCTGATCTTGTCTATGTTTCGATCAGTGGTTACGGACCGGATGGTCCCTACGCCGATGCACCCGCCACAGACTCCGTCATGCAAGCCGATAGTGGTTTGATGTTCTCTAATCAGGATGAGTCCGGGATGCCCCGACGTGTTGGCTTACTCGCTGCTGATGTGATGACTGGCTTGTATGCGTCACAAGGTGCGGCAACCGCACTCTACCAGCGCTTGGCACGCAAGCGTGGAACCCATGTGCAAGTTAGTTTGTTTGAGGCGTGTGCATCGTTTCAAGGAATGTGTTTTCTTGAACAAGCGATGGCGGGCAAAAGGCCCTTTGGTGCTGTGAGTGCGCCAAACGGTGTGTTCGACACGTCGGATGGAAAGATTTCTGTTGTGACGGTCAACACTGAGCATTTTCATCGTATTTGCCGTGCGATGGATCGACCCGAGTGGATTACGGATGCACGTTATCTAGATAACGCTATCCGCTTTAATAACCGTGCGCAACTCCATGCGGATATGAATGCGCAGTTAAAACATAAGCCCACTGCGCACTGGACGACCTTGTTTCAACAGCACGATGTGTTGCACGCTGCCGTGCGTGATTACAACGGAGTCATGACACATCCGCAGGCCTTGCATCTCAAGATGTTTCAGGAACTGGAACAGGCGGGTGTGGGTACGCTGCCCTACATGGGGCTACCATCGCATCCCTATCACCGCAAGGCGCAAAGCTCCCCGCGGATTGGCGAGCACTCCATTGAGGTGTTGACGGAGTTTGGTCTGGGCAAGGCTGAGATTGATCAACTGATCTCTGCCGGCATCGTCAAGCAGGCTGGATCCGCGTCTGACGTGGCCTAGTCGATGCCAGTTTTCATCACAGGGGCAAGTAGCGGGCTAGGTGCTGCGCTGGCGCGGCACTACGCAGCGCAGGGGCAGACGCTTGGTTTATTGGCGCGACGCGCCGATCGTCTGCATAGTTTGGTTGCCTCTTTGCCAGGCCAGCATCACGTGTATGCCGTCGATGTCTGCGACCGGGATGCGCTGCACGCTGCTGCGCGTCACTTTCAAGCACAAGTTGGCTTTGTCGACACGGTAATCGCCAGTGCAGGCATCAGTGCTGGTACGTTGACAGAGTGTGAGGATGATTTCTCTGTCTTCAGCGCAATCATGCAAACCAACCTGAATGCCACCGTATCAAGTTTTGAGCCGTTTGTGGCTGCTATGAAGGCCAGACGAGCCGGGACTCTGGTCGGAATCGCCAGCGTAGCGGGTGTGCGGGGATTGCCTGGTGCGGGGGCATACAGCGCGTCGAAAGCCGCTGTAGCAACCTACTGTGAGAGCCTGAGGCTCGAGCTCAAGCCTCACGATGTGCATGTGGTGACGATTGCGCCAGGCTACATCAAGACGGAGATGACAGCTCAGAACCCATACTCCATGCCGTTCTTGATGGATGCTGATGCGTTTGCAGTGCGCGCTGCGAAGACGATTGCGTCTGCCCGCTCTTACGTTGTGATTCCTTGGCAGATGGGCATCGTCGCAAAAATTATGCGGCTGTTACCTAATTGGTTATACGATCGCTTAGCCGTCGATGCGCCTCGTAAACCCCGCCGTTCTGACCGATAACGGGCGGGCTTGGCTTACGGTGTCACGTCGTTTTGTGTGCCACCTGCTAAATGATCCACGTCACCCCAGCGAATGACGCTCCATCCTTGTGGCGAAACCTTGAGGCGATTCAGGCTGGCATTCAAGAGAGGGGCTTGCCGCGGCACTTGCAGACTGACCTGATTGGCATGACGCCAAATGATGTCCATCGCGCCACCATGACTGACGACCATCACGCGCTGTCCCAGATGACGTGCCGCGATTTCATCGATCGCACTCACAACTCGGTTATGGAAGAAGCCTAGCGACTCCCCACCCGGAAGCTCAGCGTTCGGATCTCTCGAGCGCCAAACGGCTGCGGCTTCTGGCGCATGCGCATCCATTTCGTCGTAGACCAGCCCTTGCAACACGCCAAAGTGACGCTCTCTGACGCCTTTGTGAATATTGAGCGGTAAGTTCACTTCAGTCGCAACGGTTTGTGCCGTCGCATGGGCACGCTTCAGGTCGCTTGTGTAGATCGCATCGAGGGGCTGACCTGCTTGTGCCAGCTTCTTGATGTGAAGACCGAGCGCACGGGCTTGGTCGATACCCGTTTGGTTCAGATCGATGTCTTCCCAGCCTTGTACCCGCCGTTCAGCGTTCCAAGGTGTTTCCCCATGCCGTACTAGCCAGATTTCAGTCATGCCAATGCTCAGTTAAGCCAAAGCGGGCAGTTTACAGCGCCGCTGGGGTCAGTACCGTGCGCAGCACAGCATCAATCACGAACGTTTCCCATTGTTCAAAGACTTCCGGTGTTTCAAGGTTTTCCCCTAAAAAGGCCGAGAGTGTGAACCGATTGGATTGATAAAAGTAGCCTAGGGCTACGATCATCATGTAAAGATCGCGTGATGCCACCGTTGAACGAAAACTTCCTTGAGCGATCCCTCGGCGCAGGACATCATCCACGACGCTGATCGCGGGGGAGGAAAACTGCTGTGCTTTATCTGAACGTGCGATATGTTTACCGCGATGCAGGTTTTCACTATTGAGCAGCGTGACAAACTCAGGGTGTTGCTTGTAGTAATGCAGAACAAAGCGCACCACTTGCTCGAGCGCAAGCTTTGGATGTTCTAGATCGAGTGTGAGTGCGGCTTCAGCAACGTTAAAGCGGCGATAGATTTCTTCGAGGGCCGCGACAAACAAACTTTCTTTGTTGCCGAAATAGTAATAAATCATCCGGTCGTGAGAGTTGGCAGCCTTTGATATCTGGTCGATGCTGCCGCCGTCAAACCCGTGCTCGGCAAATACCTTGATCGCAGCCATTAAAAGACTGTCGCGGGTCGTTTCCGCTGACTTTTCGCGCGCCCCAACTCTACGTTGAGGCTGCGCGTTTGATAGAGCCTTGGCCGTCATCGGTGACGTTGTTATTGTTCTGCAAATGCACGTTCAATAACGAAGTCCCCAGGTTTTGAGGTATTGCCTTCGTTAAATCCACGTTCTTCGAGCATCGTTTTTAGATCGCGCAACATGCCGGGGCTACCGCAGATCATGATGCGGTCCTGCTCTCGGTTCAGTTTAGGCACGCCTAGATCCGAAAAGAGTTTTCCATTTTCAATCAGCGATGTGATGCGTCCCGTGTTTTTGTACGCTTCACGCGTCACGGTCGGGTAGTACTTCAATTGCTTGGAGACCATCTCGCCTAAGAATTCGTGCTTGGGTAATGTCTGGGTCAAGTAGTCGTGATAAGCCAACTCAGCGACCTCACGCACACCGTGTACCAAGATGACTTCTTCAAATTTCTCGTAAGTCTCTGGGTCGCGAATCACACTTAGAAACGGTGCAAGACCGGTGCCAGATGAAAACATATACAAACGCTTGCCCGGTAACAAGTAGTCAATCAGCAAGGTGCCCGTCGGTTTGCGTCCGACAACAATTGAGTCACCAACTTTGATGTGCTGCAAGCGAGAGGTGAGCGGACCGTCTTCAACTTTGATGCTTAAAAACTCAAGATGTTCTTCGTAATTGGGACTAACAATGCTGTAGGCACGCAACAGGGGTTTGTCGTTGACCCGTAGCCCAATCATGGTGAAATGACCGTTGCTGAAGCGCAAAGAGGGGTCGCGCGTTGTTGTGAAACTAAACAGCCGATCAGTCCAGTGATGAACTGTTAAAACACGCTCTTCATTAAAGGCACTCATGGCGGACTCGTTTTCAGGTGAGGAATAGACAGTAATGTAGCATTTACAACATTAAATTTTAGTGTTTGCTACATTTTTTGTAAAAAAACAAATACGTCTCGCTAAAAAATGGTCAGGACTTGCATTTGTCCTAAATTTTCCTCACAATACAATCTTGTTGATTGCCCCGGTTTCGACTCGATCCGGGGTTTTGCTTTTTGGGAAAACATTATGGCCACTATTCCTCTTACCGTGCGCGGGGCCGAGCGCTTGCAAGCCGAACTGCACCGTCTCAAGCACGTCGAACGTCCTGCTGTGATTAACGCGATTGCTGAAGCGCGTGCGCAGGGTGACCTATCTGAAAATGCTGAATACGATGCTGCGCGTGAGCGACAAGGCTTTATTGAAGGTCGTATTGGTGAGCTTGATGGCACGCTGTCCAATGCGCAGCTGATTGACCCTGCATCGATTGATGCAGATGGTCGTGCTGTGTTCGGTTCGACCGTTGAGATCGAAGATCTCGAGTCGGGCGATAAAGTCACATATCAGATTGTTGGAGACATCGAAGCAGATATACGCGCGAATCTGATCTCTGTGTCGAGTCCTGTTGCCCGCGCCTTGATCGGCAAGTACGAAGGTGATGTCGTAACCGTCAGAGCACCGTCTGGTGAGCGCGAGTACGAAATCGTAAGCGTCAAGTACATCTAAGTGGGCCCAGCGGCGCTAGCTTTTTTGCTAGCGCTTGACCGGAGCCCGCTTGCGTGCGCCTGCCGCGCCCGCTAGGGTGCCACGCCGTGCACCAGCCCGTAAAGACAGTGCGCTGCGACGAGGAATCCCGTGTGCTGTATCCTTGCTAGTGTTTGCGCGGGTGCTTGGTCTTGTGGGTCGATCACCGGCAAATACTTTCGGACGTTCGGTTTCGATCTCCTGATCCCGTTCGGCGCGAGTTCTGCGTTTTGGTTTTTCCAGTTTTTTGCCGTGGGCAGCAAGCTTTTTGGGCGTGTGTGGCTCAGTGGGCTTGCGTATTGCGGGGCTGCGAGGCTCGACCGGTGGTTTGAGATAAGTGCTCTGTTCTCCAGATCTGAACAGGATCAGCATCTTGCCCAGGTGGTGCACCGGTGCGCACGAAAGCGCTTCGCAAATAGCGGAGAGCATCGCGTCTCGATCTTCGCGATCCGCTGTGCCGGCACGCACTTTGATTAATTCGTGCGAGGACAGCGCACGATCGATTTCTTTTAATACGGCCTCAGTCAAACCGTTGTCACCAATTAAGACGACAGGCTTGAGGGGGTGGGCGGCGGCGCGCAGCGCACTGCGTTCGCGTGGGGTGAGTTCCATAGTCATAAGGTGAATTGTACGGGAATGGCCAAGAACAAATTTTCAAAAGAGTGGGTGATGCAGCATATCAACGACCCATTCGTTAAATTGGCGCAACAAAAAGGGTATCGGGCCCGGGCTGCTTTTAAGCTGACGGAGATTCTCGATGCCGAGAAACTCATGCGCCGGGGGGATGTGGTGGTCGATTTGGGTTCGACCCCAGGAAGCTGGTCTCAGGTCGCACGTGAGCGATTGGTGGGTAAAGGCGGAGTGATCGACGGCCGTATTGTGGCGTTGGATTTGCTGCCCATGGAGCCAATCGAGGGTGTGGAGTTCATTCTGGGTGACTTTAGTGAAGATGGCGTACTCGAGCAGCTCAATGAGCTTCTGGACGGGCAGCCTGTGGATCTGGTCATGTCCGATATGGCGCCCAACCTTTCGGGGGTGGGAAGTGCCGATTCGGCCCGAATTCAACAAGTTTGCGACTTAGCCCTTGAATTTTCGCTTATGCACCTCAAACCTGAGGGGGCGTTGATCGTCAAAGCTTTTCATGGAAGTGGGTTTTCTCAAATCGTGGAAAGTTTTAAACGCCACTTCAAACGAGTGGTTGAGCGTAAGCCGAAGGCGTCGCGAGATCGTTCTTCTGAAACCTTTTTGATTGCGAAAGGTCGAAAGGGGTAGGGCCAAGTAATACCCCCAAGTCTGGGGTGTGTTTTATCTGGTTTTTCAAGCTCTTATACCCTTGCGCATCAACCGGTATTGCTACGAATAGCGCGGTTGAAACGGGGTAGAATGGGTTGTGGATAATTTTGCTGCGATTGCTTTAGGCCAAAAGAAATCGCAGCACGTCAGAACATATGCTGGAGATCGGCCTTGAATAATTCCTTTTCGAAAGTTGCGGTCTGGATGGTGATCGCGCTTGTGTTGTTTACTGTGTTCAAACAGTTCGACACCCGCTCTCCATCGCAGGATTCGGTGAGTTACACCCAATTCATGGACGATGCCCGCTCCGGAAAAATTCGTAAAGTCGACGTGCAAAGCGACGTGCTGCATGTCACACCTGACTCAGGTCGCCCCTACACATTAACTTCGCCAGGCGACTTGTGGATGGTCTCTGATCTGATGAAGGCGGGTGTGCAAGTGTCAGGCAAGGCGCGCGAAGAGCCGTCATTCTTGATGAGCATTTTTGTTTCTTGGTTCCCGATGCTTTTGCTGATCGGTGTGTGGGTATTTTTCATGCGTCAGATGCAGGGTGGGGGTAAGGGCGGCGCTTTTAGTTTTGGTAAGTCACGCGCGAAGATGCTTGATGAGAGCACTAATGTTGTCACCTTTGCTGACGTTGCTGGTTGCGACGAAGCCAAAGAAGACGTTCAAGAATTGGTCGACTTTTTGCGCGACCCGACAAAGTTTCAGAAGCTTGGTGGACACATTCCCCGTGGCGTCTTGATGGTGGGTTCGCCTGGTACGGGTAAGACACTGCTGGCTAAAGCCATTGCAGGCGAAGCGAAGGTTCCTTTCTTCAGTATCTCTGGCTCCGACTTCGTTGAGATGTTTGTTGGTGTGGGCGCAGCGCGCGTGCGCGATATGTTTGAGAACGCGAAAAAGCATTCGCCTTGCATCATTTTTATCGATGAAATCGATGCAGTAGGTCGACAGCGTGGTGCCGGTCTCGGCGGCGGTAACGACGAGCGCGAACAGACGCTCAACCAGTTGCTGGTTGAGATGGATGGTTTTGAGTCTGGCGTAGGTGTCATCGTGATCGCTGCCACCAACCGGCCTGATGTTCTGGACCCTGCTTTGCTGCGTCCTGGTCGTTTTGACCGTCAAGTTGTCGTTCCTTTGCCAGACATTCGTGGTCGCGAACAAATTTTGAAGGTGCATATGCGCAAAGTGCCCTTGGCACAAAATGTGGATGCGCATGTGTTGGCGCGCGGCTGCCCCGGTTTTTCTGGCGCAGACCTAGCTAACTTGGTTAACGAGGCTGCTTTGTTTGCGGCGCGTCGCAATGGCCGCACAGTCGATATGTCTGACTTTGAAAAAGCCAAAGACAAAATCATTATGGGCGCAGAGCGTCGCTCGATTGTGATGCCCGAAGAAGAGCGCCGCAATACTGCCTATCACGAGTCGGGCCATGCGGTTGTCGCACGGATGTTGCCTAAAACGGACCCGGTGCACAAGGTCACGATTATTCCTCGTGGTCGTGCGCTTGGTGTCACGATGCAGTTGCCTGAGGGTGACCGCTACAGCATGGACAAAGAGCGCATGTTGTGCACGATCGCCGTATTGTTTGGTGGTCGCATCGCAGAGGAGTTGTTCATGAATCAAATGACGACCGGCGCGTCGAACGATTTTGAGCGTGCGACGGCAATGGCGCGTGACATGGTGACACGTTACGGTATGTCAGAAGAGCTCGGTCCCATGGTGTATGCGGAAAATGAAGGCGAGGTTTTCTTGGGCCGTAGCGTCACGAAAACCACTCACATGTCTGAAGATACGATGCAAAAAGTCGATCGCCAGATTCGCAAGATTATCGACGAGCAATATGCAGTAGCTCGCACGATTCTTGAAAACAACCGCGAGAAGGTTGAAGTCATGGCCAAAACCTTACTTGAGTGGGAAACGATCGATGCGGATCAGATCAACGACATTATCGAGGGTCGTCCACCTCGTGCCCCTAAGGTTCCCGACGTACCCCTGGACTCGACTGGTTCGCCTCCTAGCGGCACTGCGCCAGGAACAAGTAGTGACCCAGCCGCTGCGGTCTAAACGCAGAGAATCAGTGCGGCATGCATAAGTTGTGGCAGTGCGGGCGTTTCGAGTTTGCTCTCGAGCGCCCGATTCTTATGGGCATCGTGAATGTTACCCCTGACTCTTTTTTCGACGGGGGGCAGCATGATCAGGCGGATGCTGCCATTGCGCATGCACGTAAGCTTGCATCCGAGGGCGCACATATTCTTGATATTGGTGGAGAGTCTACGCGGCCCGGCGCAGCGCCTGTTTCACTGGAAGTGGAGCTTAATCGCGTCATGCCGGTTCTCGAGGCGATGAAAGACACGGGTGTTGCCTTATCTATTGATACGTGTAAGCCAGAAGTCATGCGTGCAGCTCTTGCGATGGGTGCTGACATTATTAATGATGTCACCGGCATGCGTGATCCGCACGCCCGCGCCGTGGTTGCTGAGCACGCTACGTGTGGTGTGTGTGTCATGCACATGCAGGGCGAGCCGCGCACAATGCAGCTAGAGCCACATTATGAGGACGTTGTGCGCGAGGTTCTTGAGGCCTTATTACAACAAGCGCGCAGCGTGGAGCAGCTTGGCGTGAGCCGTTCTCGGATCAGTATCGATCCTGGTTTGGGATTTGGCAAAACAGTTGCTCAAAACTATCGATTGGTCGCCGAGTTGGAGACTATTGTCGCTAGCGGTTATCCTGTCGTTTTTGGAGCTTCTCGAAAGTCCATGCTTGGCGCGGTGACGGGGAGGTCCGTTGATCAGCGCTTAGCGGGTAGCGTTGCCGCTGCATTGGCAGGTGTCGAGCATGGCGCAAAGGTACTTCGGGTGCACGATGTGGGTGAAACCCGCGATGCCCTGATGATTTGGCAGTCGGTAAAGGATGCGGGAAACACGTTATGAGTCAGCGTAAGTATTTTGGAACAGATGGTGTGCGTGGCGAGGTGGGTGGCGATGTGATTAACGCCGCGTTTGCCTTGCGTCTTGGTTATGCGGCCGGTAAGGTGCTGGCTAAAGAGCATTCGACGCGCCGCGGCAAGCCCACTGTACTAATCGGTAAGGACACGCGCATCAGTGGCTATATGCTGGAATCTGCACTTGAGGCTGGTTTTGCCGCTGCAGGGGTCGAGGTGCTTTTAGCCGGTCCCTTGCCTACGCCCGCCGTAGCTTACTTGACGCGCACCTGGCGTTTGGTTGCGGGAATTGTGATCAGTGCATCGCATAATGCCTATCAAGATAATGGCATCAAGTTTTTCGCGTCTAACGGGATGAAGCTTCGCGATGAAACCGAAGCCGCGATCGAGGCTGCACTTGATGAGCCCCTAGGTTGCGTCACTTCCGAAAAGCTTGGGCGGGCACGTCGTATCGATGATGCACCGGGTCGCTACATTGAGTTTTGTAAAAGCACTTTTCCATCGGATCTTGACCTCGATGGACTTAAGCTCGTGATTGATGCAGCTAATGGTGCCGCGTATCACATTGCCCCACACGTTTTTCGAGAGCTCGGCGCTGAAGTGCATGCAATCGGTGTGTCACCCAATGGTTTCAACATCAACAAGGATGTTGGAGCCTTGCACCCGGAAAGTCTCGCGGCCGAAGTGAAGGCGCGCGGTGCAGACCTAGGCATTGCCTTAGATGGCGATGCCGATCGGGTGCAGATGGTTGATGCAACTGGGCGTATTTATAACGGCGACGAGCTGTTGTTTGCTGTAGTGCGCGAGCGTATGACGCGTGGGCCCGTTGCAGGTGTGGTGGGCACTCTGATGACCAATTTCGGCTTTGAGAAACAGATTCGGGCCTTAGGAATTGATTTTGAACGCGCGCAAGTCGGTGACCGCTACGTTCTAGAGCAATTGCGAAAGCGCGGTTGGTTATACGGGGGCGAGAGTTCAGGACATTTGTTATGTCTCGATTCGCATACGACAGGGGATGGAATTGTTGCAGCCCTGCAAGTGTTAGCTGCACTCAAGCGTAGCGGTGAGTCACTTGAGGACTGGGTGTCTGACCTGAAAATGTACCCGCAAAAAATGATTAATGTCCCGCTTAAACCCGGCATGGATTGGGCGAATCACCAGGGCTTACAAGCTGCGCAGGCAAAGGCTGAGTCTTTGTTGGGCGACAAAGGGCGGGTGTTGATCCGTGCGTCCGGAACAGAGCCAAAGCTTCGGCTCATGGTCGAAGCTGAGCAAGAGGCGCTTGCCACACAATGCGTAGAAATTCTTGCGGCAGTCGACTTGACTAGCTAAGCGTTTGGTTTAGCCCGTTACGTTTAGACAGGAATGAGCTCAAACTTGTAGCCGACTTTTGCCCACTCATCTTCTTCACCATGTAGAGAAAAGTCGGTGAGTGGGTGGGATGCCAGCCATTTCTTGTCTACTTTACACGTGATGGTTTGGCTCTTTACGCTGATTGTCAGCGGAAGCTTGCTGACATCCTCGCGGCGTCGGCATAGTAGGACGGCAAGACGCAAGCACAAAATGGCGAGCCACTGATCTTTCGTTTTTATCAGAGCGTCAGCCCGTGAAAGTTTTCCGGTGTGAGCCAATGCCAGCAGACCAAGGCTTTCCTGGTCTACTTTCGAAAATCCGGGCATGTCCGCATTATTCAAAATGTAGGCGCTATGCTTGTGGTAGCCGGCCTGTGCAATTGAAACTCCTACTTCGTGCAGGGTCGCTGCCCAGCGGACGGTTTGCTTGAGTTCGTCCTGTTCTCCGCGTTCAGGGAATAGACTTTCAAAGAGGGTGAGGGCGCAACGCTTGACCCGTGTCGCTTGCCGCGCATCGACGTGGTAGCGTCTGACGAAAGCGGCAACCGTTTGGTCGCGGCGGTCATGTGATTCCTCACGTCCAGCCAGATCGACCAACACGCCTAGACGCAAGGCGCCGTCACCGGTCTGCATCCGTTCTACGCCCATCTCGTCGAAAAACGCACTCATGATGGCGAGACCACCGGTTAAAACCTCTGCGCGTTCCGTTTTAATGCCTGGCAATTGGTCAGGAATGACCCGACCGCTGCGGACAAGCTTGGCTTTTAGGCGCTCGAGCCCGTCGCGTGTAATACCGTCTTTAGAAAACTTCCCTTCTGTCAGGATGGCATATAGGGCTTTTGCTGTGCCCGAGGAGCCGTAGGCAACATCCCAGCCCATTTTGCGATAGGGCTTGGTGATGGGCTCTATTTCGCGGCGGGCGGCGACCTCCGCGAGTTTGAGAGAATAGGCATCGATTTTGCCGTCTGGAAAAAATTTGCGGCTAAAGCTCACGCAGCCCATATAAAGTGACGACATCAAAACCGGCTCGTCCCCTTTGCCGATAATGACTTCAGTAGAGCCACCGCCGATATCGACGACCAAGCGCTTTGTTTGCGAGACGGGGAGGGTGTGGCTGACACCGGTGTAAATTAGACGGGCCTCTTCTCGGCCCGCAATCACCTCGATAGGAAACCCCAACGCAGCTTCTGCTTCTGGAAGAAAGTCTGCAACGTTACGCGCCACGCGAAAGGTGTTTGTCGCCACCGCGCGCACACGATCTGGGTGAAAGGTACGTAGGCGGTCACCGAAGATGTGTAATACCTCGATCGCGCGGTTAATTGACTCTTGGTTGAGCATCTTTGCCGAATCAAGACCCGCCGCCAACCGCACGGTCTCTTTGAGGCGGTCAATCTGGTAGATGTGTTTGGTGCCGTTTTGCTCGGCGACCCGCCCAATTGAGAGCCTAAAGCTGTTTGAGCCGAGGTCAACGGCCGCAAGCAGGTTTTTCATAAAATCCAGCCAAAGTGTGTTTGATGCCATTATAAAAGGCTATTGTGTCAAATCACTGTAATCTTCAGGGATTAAAAGACAGACCTAACTGAATAGGTTTTTACCCATGCCTGCCCGCAAAAAGCCCGAGCCCCTGTATTTCAATCGAGAACTATCACTGCTCAAATTTAATGAGCGTGTGCTGGCCATGGCTGAACTCGCCGATACGCCCGCGCTGGAGAAATTGCGCTATGTGTGTATCGTGGGTTCGAACCTAGATGAGTTCTTTGAGATCCGGGTATCCAGCCTCAAAGCCCAGATTGCGCAATATCCCAATGTTGTGGGGCCTGACGGCATGACGGCTGAGTGGGCCTTCGAACAGGTGCAGCAGGCCGTGCATGCCTTGGTCGCTAGGCAGTACGCTCTGCTCAATGACAAGGTGCTTCCCGAGCTCAAAGCCTCTGGTGTCGTCCTACACCATGCTTCGGAGTGGAATAAAGCGCAGACCACGTGGGCGCGTGAAGTGTTTCATCGCGATGTGATGCCGCTGCTCACGCCCATTGGTTTGGATCCTGCTCATCCGTTTCCACGGGTCTATAACAAGAGCCTTAACTTTATTGTCCCCTTGTCGGGTACTGATGCCTTCGGGCGCAAGGCAACGATTGCGATTGTTCAAGCGCCACGGGCGCTGCCGCGCTTAATCAAGATGCCTCCTAGTGTGTCTGGCCACCCCCATGGCTTTATTTTATTGACGGGGTTTTTGCGTGCATTTGTGGGGGAGTTGTTTCCCGGCATGCATATGGAAGGTTGTTACCAATGGCGTGTCACACGAAACAGTGATTTGTTTGTGGACGAGGAGGAAGTGACTAATCTTCGTCAAGCGCTGCAAGGTGAGTTGTCGCAGCGTAACTTTGGGTCGGCTGTGCGACTCGAGATTGATCATAATACTCCCGAGCATATCGAATCGTTTTTACAAAAAGAGTTTGCTCTCACGCCCGCCGACACATATCGCGTGAATGGACCCGCAAACGTTGCGCGATTGATGCAGATTTGTAATTTAGTTAAAGCGTCTGATTTATTATTTCCCGAATTTCAAGGCAAGATACCCGCCCCGTTTAATCTGTTAGCGGGTAGGCCTGGCGCAATGTTTGAACTGATCGCGAAAGGGGATCGACTATTGCACCATCCCTATCAGTCTTTCCAGCCGGTGGTTGATTTTTTGACTGCGGCAGCGACCGATCCGGATGTTGTTGCGATTAAGCAAACAATCTATCGCACTGGCGAAGACTCTGAGTTGATGCGTTTGCTTCTTGCGGCAGCAAAGTCAGGGAAAGAGGTGACGGTTGTTGTGGAGTTGATGGCGCGCTTTGATGAACAGACCAACATCAATTGGGCAGCTCGACTTGAAGAGGTGGGGGCGCATGTTGTCTACGGTGTAGTAGGTCACAAAACACACGCCAAAATGGCTTTGGTACTGCGTCGAGAAAAAGGGCGCATCCGTCGTTATGGTCATCTCGGTACCGGTAATTATCATCTTCGTACAGCGAGTCTCTATACGGACTTTGGACTGCTTACCGCAGACCCCAAGCTGTGTGAGGACATGGATCAGGTTTTTTCGCAGCTCACAGGGCTGGGAGAACGCCGTACCTTGAGGCACTTGCTGCAGGCGCCATTCACGTTGCACAGTTCGGTCATCGCGATGATCCGTGCCGAGGCGCGGGCTGCCCGCGCCGGCAAGCCAGCGCGCATTCGCGCAAAAATGAATTCGTTACTTGAGCCTATCGTCATCCAGGAGTTGTATAAGGCGAGCCAGGCAGGGGTGAAGATTGATTTGGTTGTCAGGGGTGTCTGTGCCTTGCGCGCTGCTGTGCCTGGTTTGTCAGAGAACATCACAGTGCGGTCGATTGTGGGTCGATTCTTAGAGCACTCTCGCGTGTTTTATTTTTATGCGGGTGGTGAAGAAAAGGTCTATCTCTCATCGGCAGACTGGATGGATCGCAATTTCTTTCGTCGAGTGGAGGTCGCGTTTCCCATTAATGACAAGAACCTCAAAAAACGCGTCATCGATGAAGCCTTTACTTACGCCTTAAAAGATAATGTGCGTGCTTGGATTCAGCAGCCAGATGGCTCTTATGCGCTAGTGCGCCGGCGTGGTGCGGCTTTTTCCTTGCATCAGCACTTAATTGATAAACTAGGTACGTAGCTAAGCATTATTTTATTTTGATTGTGTCGTGGATTGTCACAATTCCGTCATGTTGGCCCTCTACCATTCGGCCTGATTTAGCGAAAGAGTCTCTTTCAACGATTTTTGAGGAACGACAGATGATCAAACGTGCACTCCTTTCATTGACAGCCGGCCTAGTTATGACTGGCGCGGCTCTAAGCAGCCACGCAGCCGATATAACCGGTGCAGGCGCTACCTTCCCGTATCCGATCTTTGCCAAGTGGGCAGAGGTTTACAAAAAAGCTGAAAACGTGGGTTTGAATTACCAATCGATTGGTTCCTCAGGTGGTCTGCGTCAAATTCGTGCCAAGACAGTAACTTTTGGCGCGTCAGATGCGCCGGTCACTGGTGAGCAGTTAGACAAAGACGGCATGGTGCAGTTTCCAGTGATTCTGGGTGGTGTGGTGCCCGTCATCAACGTTGAGGGCTTTAAGCCTGGTGAATTGAAAATCAACGGCGCGACCTTGGCTGAAATCTTCATGGGTAAGATTTCGAAATGGAATGATCCCAAGCTGGTTGAATTGAATCCTGGCAAGAAGTTACCTGACCAGGCAATCACTGTCGTGCATCGCGCTGACGGCTCTGGCACAACGTTTATTTTTACGGACTATTTGTCAGTTGTCAGCAAAGAATGGGCTGATAAAGTCGGTAAAGGTGCGGCAGTGAAGTGGCCTGCAGGCAGTTCGGTGGGTGGCAAGGGTAATGAAGGCGTAGCCGCAAACGTTGCCCGTGTAAAAGGTTCGATCGGCTATGTGGAGTTTGCTTACGCCAAGCGCAACAAGATTCCTCATCTACAAATGCAAAATAAGAATGGTAAGTTTGTAGAGCCAGACGACGCCACATTTGCAGCGGCAGCGGCTGATGCAGATTGGTTTAGTGTTCCTGGGATGGGTATCTCCTTGGTTGAGCAAAAGGGCGATGCTGCATGGCCGATCACTGGTGCTTCGTTTGTCTTGATGTACAAAGATCCCGTTAACAAAGCTGCATCCAAAGATGTCTTAAAGTTCTTTACTTGGGCGTTTAAAGATGGCAAGCAACTCGCATTGGATCTGGATTATGTTCCTCTGCCTGATGCATTGACCAAAGCGATTGCTGAGAAAGTTTGGACGCAAATCAAGCACTAATTGTTCTGCAAAAGCCAAGCCGAAAAGACCAAGCACCAAGGAGTAGTTATTAATGAGTCAAATCCTTGCGGATAAAAGCATGATGGAACCGCGCATGCTTGCCGTGGTCAAGAAGCAGCGTATTCAGGATTTTTTGTTTCACAAGATTACGTTGCTCTTTTCGGTGCTGGTTTTGCTGGCCTTGGCAGGGATTCTCGTATCCCTGCTGGTCAGTGCATGGCCTGCTTTTCACAAATTCGGAATTGGTTTCATCTGGCGCGTTGAGTGGGACATCATCAACGAAGAGTTCGGAGCGATGATTGCCATTTACGGCACAGTCGTCAGCTCGGTGATCGCGCTGTTATTGGCAGTCCCCCTGGCTTTTGGTATTGCTGTTTTTTTGACCGAAACTTGCCCCCTGTGGTTGCGCAGACCCCTAGGTACAGCAATCGAGTTACTCGCCGCCGTCCCCTCCATTATTTATGGGATGTTTGGGCTCTTTATCTTTGCGCCGCTTTTTGCCGAGTACGGCCAGCCTGCGTTGCAATCGACGCTTGGTCAAATGCCCTTGATCGGCCCACTTTTCGGTGGCGCGATGAATGGCATCGGGTTATTAGCGGCAGGTATCATCCTCGCGTTCATGATTTTGCCGTTCATCGCAGCGGTGATGCGCGATGTATTTGAAATCGTTCCGCCGATATTGCGCGAGTCCGCTTATGGTCTCGGTTGCACCACATGGGAAGTTGTCCGGTATATCGTGCTTCCGTACACCCAGAAAGGTGTGATCGGCGGCGTGATGTTAGGACTGGGTCGTGCCCTAGGCGAGACTATGGCCGTCACCTTCGTGATTGGCAATTCTCAACGTCTAAGCGAATCTCTTTTTGCGCCAGGGACTTCCATTGCTTCGACCCTTGCGAACGAGTTTGGCGAAGCCGATGATTTCCATCTCTCCACGCTATTTGCGTTGGGCTTCTTACTTTTCGTGATCACCTTCGTGGTCTTGTCTATCGCAAAAATCATGATTCTGCGAGCAGAAAAAGCACAGGGAGCGCGTACTTAAATGCCGACGTCAAATCTCCCGAACGTGTCTCGCGCTGACAATATTGACATCAATTTATATCGCCGGCGCAAGTTTTCAAACTACCTTGGGCTATGTCTTTCCATGATGTCGATGGCAATTGGCTTAATTGCATTGCTATGGATTCTGCTTGTGTTGTTTAAACACGGCTTCGCTGGATTGAGCTGGGCAATCTTTACCGAGTCGACTCCGGCTCCCGGCTCGGACGGAGGAGGCTTGGCAAATGCGATTGTCGGCAGTCTGATGATGATCGGTGTTACGGCTCTTATTGCAACGCCCGTTGGAATTTTTGCGGGGGTGTATTTGGCTGAGTTCGGTGATCGCAGCATTGTGGCGTCAGTGACCCGGTTTGTTACCGACATCATGTTGTCTGCACCATCAATCGTTCTTGGTTTGTTTGTCTACGCGATTCTCGTTGCGCAGGTTAAGCATTTTTCTGGTTGGGCGGGGTCTTTTGCCTTAAGTCTTATCGCGATTCCTGTGGTGATTCGTACGACTGAAAATATGCTGCGCTTGGTTCCTGGCAGCCTGCGTGAAGCTGCCTATGCATTGGGTGCCCCGCGCTGGAAGGTGACAAGCTATGTGACGCTGCGTGCCGCGCGCGCTGGAATTTTGACGGGGTTATTGTTGGCGCTCGCGCGTATTAGCGGAGAGACTGCGCCGCTGCTCTTCACTGCGTTGAATAATCAGTTCTTCTCAACCAATATGAATGCGCCGCTAGCTAACTTGCCCGTTGTGATCTTTCAGTTTGCGATGAGTCCCTACGAGAACTGGGTCAACTTGGCTTGGGCGGGCGCCCTGATCATTACGCTCACGGTCTTGTTGCTCAATATTATTGCGCGCGTGTTGCTGCGTGAAAAGAAATCTGGGCATTAATTCATCGATCCCTCTGGAATATGTGTATATGAATAATCAAGCTAACTCCAAGCCCCTCGCAAATGCGATTGAAGTTCGGGATCTGAATTTCTACTACGGAAAGTTTCAAGGGCTTAAAAATATCGATCTCGATATCGCTGAGCGCAAGGTGACTGCGTTTATCGGACCATCGGGTTGTGGCAAATCAACGTTGCTGCGCGCGATCAATCGTATGTACAGTTTGTATCCAGGTCAGAGGGCAGAGGGACAGATTAATTTTTATGGCCAGAATATTCTCGATCCCAAGCAAGATTTGAATATGCTGCGCGCACGCATTGGGATGGTATTTCAAAAGCCGACGCCGTTCCCTATGTCGATCTACGACAACATCGCTTTTGGTGTGCGTCTCTATCAAAGCTTGAATAAAGCCGACATGGATGAGCGTGTGGAATGGGCGCTCACGAAGGCGGCCTTGTGGGGTGAGGTTAAAGATAAGCTCAACCAAAGCGGCTTGTCGCTATCAGGTGGGCAGCAGCAGCGCCTTTGTATCGCGCGCTCGGTGGCTGTGAAGCCCTCGGTGATTTTGCTTGATGAGCCGACTTCCGCTCTTGATCCGATTTCAACAGCAAAAGTTGAGGATCTTTTGCATGAGCTAAAGGCGGACTACACCGTTGCGATCGTTACGCACAACATGCAGCAGGCTGCGCGGGTGTCTGACTTTACCGCCTTTATGTATCTCGGTGAGTTGGTGGAGTTCGGTGCCACAGATAAGATATTTGTGAAGCCTCAGCGTAAAGAAACTGAGGACTACATCACAGGTCGATTCGGCTGATGCGCTCGAAATCTGTTATAGTGTCGGTCTTCGGGGCGTAGCGCAGCCTGGTAGCGCATCTGCTTTGGGAGCAGAGGGTCGTGAGTTCGAATCCCACCGCCCCGACCAATATAAACGGGTCTTAGGTAAATACCTAAGACCCGTTTTCTATTTCACAACGACCAATTAGGGGCTTATTCTGTAAGACCTGTCTTTGTGTTCCTATAAGCTCGTCTTCCGTGCTTTTGAGCTAAGGCATAGGTCTGAGATGCTTGAAGCCTTGCTTGAGCCCGGAAAGCGTGCAACAGACCTTTTCAAGGCTCAAAATAGATGGTTGATCCCAGCCTCGGTTTTGGTCTCGACTCCGCTCACAGCTTCGTTCTCGAGCTAGGCCTCAAAGTACTTTACGCCTGCACTGACGAAGGCCGCTTTGGACTCAAAACATTGAAATGTGTCTGACGTATACGAAAGTGCGATGTACTATTTTAATGTGTCAAGATGTACTAGATAAATATACCTAATAGATTGATTTATATGTATTAATTTTACATGTATCAATTTGACTTCATTCTAAAAATTTCGACACCGACACTTTTGCAATCCGGATATACATCAGGCTTCTCGGTCGAGACTCTGGTTGCAAAGACAAGTGGATGAGCCAGCATTCTTGTCGCAATTTCATCACAAAGCGTTTCCTGCAGCTGTATGTGCCCGATAGCAATAATGTCCGCGATGGTCTGACGCATGAAGTCGTAATCGACCACTTCATGGAGTTCATCCGACTGGGGCGTGTTTTGTGTCAACGGCACGTACAAATCGACGTTCACAATGACGCGTTGCTCGCCTTTTTTTTCAAAGTCATGCACACCAATATTCATATTTACTTCAAAATTACTTAGGAATAGACGGCGGCAATGATGGAGGCTTGGGTGCTGCGCAGAGGTTGGGATCATGGATGGGGTCAAGAAGTCAGGAACATGACATCACGTTCCGAGGGTTTAAGGTGTTGGCCGCCATCCACAAAGAGGGTCGTCCCTGTAACTGCATGTGCACGGGCCAGATAGACCACGGCCTGAGCAATATCCTCGGGTGTAGAAGACTTACCAAGAGGTGTTTGGCGATGCGCAGCTTGGAAGCCTTGCTCTGTCTGATCGCCCGAAACAAGCGTGATACCTGGTGCCAAGCCTACAACGCGAAGCTGTGGGGCAAGCGCTTGCGCTAACAGGCGCGTGGCCTCTTGCAGAGCAGCTTTTGATAGGGTGTAAGACAAAAAGTCTGGGTTCGGATTAGCGAGTTTTTGATCCAGAATGTTGATGATGACGCCAGGCGTTGTCTGAGTGTGTGTCGCGTCGCAGCGCGCTTTATGCAGTGCCGTTGCGAGGGCAATTGGCGCTGCCGCATTGACCTGCATGTGGGCCTGCAGAGTAGAGCTCTTGAATGTTTTGGCATCGTCGTATTCAAACATCGATGCGTTGTTGACCAGGCACTCTGGTAATCCGATTTCCGTAGTACATCGTTCTATCAGCGTCGCAACTTGACCGGGGTCACTTAAGTCAGCTTGTAAAGCGCATGCCTTGCGACCTAATGCCTTGATTTCAGTCACGAGCAGAGCGGCCTCGTTTTGTGCGCGACCATAATGCACAACGATGTCCCAGCCTGCTTGTGCAAGAGCAAGCGCAATATGTCTGCCCAAGCGCTTTGCGGCGCCTGTAACAAGTGCGATGGGTGCAGTCTGGTTCATCAACGAGATATTAACTTGCTACGCCCCATCCGTCAGAATAGATCGTATGCCTAAGCGAGTAGGGGGCTTTGCTTGAGCGAGTGCTGGCTCGCCAGATCATAGGCATGTCCCACCTGAAGCACGGAGAAGTCGGTTTGAGTGGGACCGATGATCTGTATGCCTGCGGGTAATCCTGCGGCACTAAATCCTGCAGGGGCGCCGAGTGTAGGTAACCCGGTCATCGTGACAGGAATTACTGATTGCATCCAACGGTGGTAGGTGTCCATGGGCTTACCAGCGAGGTCTTTGGGCCAATGCAGCTCAGCCTCAAACGGGAAAATCTGCGTTGTTGGCATCACTAGAAAATCAAACTGCTCAAAAAGTCGGACGAGCTCCTGATACCAAGCGGTACGCACTTTTGCTGAGTCAAATACTTCAGTGCCGGTCAAGGCAAGACCGCGCTCGATTTCCCAAATGGCCTCTGGTTTCAGTTGGCTTCGTCGAGCCGTGTCGTGGTAGTGCTGTGCGTGCCCGCCCGAAAACGTGAAGCTGCGCAGCGTGATCCAGGCGCGCCACAGTTGTTCAAAGTCGAAGCTTGGCTGGGCCATATCAACCGAGCAACCAATCGCTTTAAAGTGTTCGAGCGAGCGTTGCGTCAGTGTCAATAACTCTGGGTCCATGGGTAAATGACCACCGAGATCGCCGAGCCAGCCGATGCGTACGCCGCGCATGTCACGCTCCAGCGGTTGGGCAAATTGGCGTGGATCGTCCTGTCGGCGGGTGAGCGGCAGTCGTGGATCAAAACCCGCTTGTACCCCCAGAAGCATTGCAAGATCAGGCACATTGCGGGCCATGGGGCCGGTAACGCTAAATTGCTGAAAAAATACTTCGTCGCCAGGGCCGTGCGGAACACATCCAACAGAAGGTCTAAAACCAAAGACGTTGTTGAATGCCGCTGGCACGCGCAACGAACCCATCATGTCCGATCCGTCGGCCACGGGTAGCATGCGGAGGGCCAAAGCGACACCTGCGCCGCCACTACTTCCGCCCGCTGAGTGTGCCGGATTAAAGGCATTACGGGTGGTGCCATAGACGCGGTTATAGGTGTGCGCACCAAGACCGAATTCTGGAGAGTTGGTGCGGCCAATAAAGATCGCACCGCTTGCGCGAACACGTGCATTTGCCGCGGAATCCACTTTTGTGACTTGACCTGCAAAAATCGGGGAGCCGTTTGTCGTCACCAAGCCAGCCAAGGGGGCGATATCTTTTGGGGCCTGTGGAATGCCGTGTAGTGGGCCCATGCTTTGCTTGCGTGCAAGTTGTTCGTCTCGCTCTTTCGCCTGTGTTTGTAGGGACTCTCTCTCAGGCATGGCTACGATGGCATTGACGATCGGATTCAGACGATCGATTTGCGCTAGGTAGGCGTTGAGTACTTCGGCGCACGACACATCCCGGCGATGTATGGCAGCAGACAGGCCAACAGCATCCATCGCAACGATGTCTGATGTGTTTTTGGACGTGGATGCGTGCGATGGGATGTTCATGTTGGCCTCATCAGGTCGAGCGAGTTGATTTAAAGCGACGGCGGACGCAGTCGGCTAGTGATATTGGCTGCCCAAAATAGTGCGGCAAGCAGCACGGCTGCGCCGACTTGGGCGATAAGCACGATGTCGTAGGACTGATCGATTGCCCATAGCCAAGCGGCGACGACAGGGCCTACCGCACGTGCCACGATGGTGGGAATCGTAATTAATCCGTTGAGTGCGCCATAGGCGTGTTTACTTAACATTTCGGGTACGACTTGTGCGCGCACGATGGTGAAGACGCCGTTCGCAAGCCCGTATGCGGCAAAGACGATTGCCACCAGCATAAATCCGAGAGAATCAGGGATAAAAGCAGCGAAGATGAAGGGGAATAGGCTCAGCATGATCGAGCCCAGTGTGCGCATAGATACCCGGGTCGCAAAACGACTGATGATGATTCGACCTAGCACTTGGGCAGGTCCAATAATCGACAGTGCAAAAACGACCTCGCCGGTGGGGATCTGCTTGTCAAGCAGCATCGGGTACATATGATAAGTAAAAATGGAAAAGATCATTGAGTAGACGGTGAGCGAAATCAATAGCAACCAAAACACCGAATTACGCAATGCCGCGTGGACAATCGACTTATCTCGTGCAATGTTTTCTGCTTTTGTTTCGGAGTGCGAAGCGTGTACTGCATCTCGCTCGGGCTTAACCCAGTGCCAGTAGCCGGCAGCACAGGCTAAGTTGACTGCTGCGAGCACCCAGAGAGATTCCCGCCAACCCCAGACATCCATTAAGAACTGTTCGAGGGGGATAAAAACGGTACTTGCGAATCCGGCCCATAAGGTAATGGTTGTAATGCCCGCACGCGAATGTTGCGGGCCCACCCGTCGTGCTAACACCGCAAAGGCAGACTCGTACAGGATTGCAGCTTGCAGCGAGCCCATGGCAGCTGCAATCACATAGAACACAAACAAGCTGCTCACCGTTGACCAGGCGATAAACAGCAGAGCAGCAATGATTGAGCAAAAGCAAAGCACATGCCTACCAAAGCCTCGATCGATCGCCACCCCTACAGGATAAGCAAGGGCTGCGGCAAGTAACAGTCCAACTGTCAGTGCGCCGTATACATCCGATTTAGACCAGCCCAGCTCTTGCTGCATCGCGAGTACGATTAGCGGGAACGCATAATAGATTGTGCCGTAGGAGCAGATTTGAGCGATTCCGAGGAAACGCGCCAAGCCAAGCGCACCTTTGGCGGGCGAGTTTGAGTGCTGAGGCACTGCGTCGCCTTGAGTGGTCATGCCAGTCTCACTAAACCATCGACTGCGATAGCTTTCTCTGCCTGCACAAATAGAGGATTGATTTCAGCTTCAAGGACATTAACTTCACGCACGCACGCCAACCGAGAAAAGTCCGCGATAGTTTTTGCGAGTACGTCGCAATCTGCTGTGGGTAGGCCACGGAATCCACGCACCAGTTGCGTGATGCGCACCTCTTTAATCATCTCGTGCGCTTGAGCGATTGAAACGGGGGCAATGCGAAGCGAGAAGTCTGGAGAAATCTCTGCCGTGATTCCGCCAGCTCCGAGCAAGACAGTCGGTCCAACTAGCGGATCGTTGCGATATCCGAGAATCAGTTCCAGAAGCTTGGGCTCCATCGCTTGGATCAATACGCCATCGACCTTTGCGTTCGGAGCGTGCTGCGCAACATTCTTTTTAATGGCAGCCGCACTCGCCTGCAACTCCTCCTGATTGTGCACACCGACCTTGACGCCACCGACCTCTGTTTTATGAGGGATGTCTCGAGAAGATATTTTTACGACAACGGGGTAGGGCACTGTGTGACTTAAATTGTCGAGCGGTACGCGTTGAGCTTGCGCCGTGGTGAGCCCGAGCGTTGCGAAGAGCTGTCCGGACTCATACTCAGTCAGGAGCCCGGTGCGCGGTAGTGTCGCGGGCCACGGCGTATTTGGCAGGTCTGGGGGGGCTTGCGTTTGCGCCTCGAAAAAGACCGATAGCGCGTCTGCGCAGGACTCAGGTGTGCGAAAGGCTGCAATCCCTGCCTCTTTTAGCAGTGCCAACGACGCATTTGCCTCAGGTGCAAGAAAAACTGCCAACGCCTTGGTCAGAGGTTTGTCTGCTTGAACCAATGGTTTCACAGCCAGTTCAGGATGAAACTGTGCCGATGAACCTACTACGCTGAGTACTGCATCGCACCAGTCGGTTTGTAAGAGTTGTTCGAGAAGATCCTTGTATTGCGCACTGGTCGCAGCCAAAGTGAGGTCAATGATCGGCGTTTCCCGAATTTTCATCCCACGTGCGGCCATGTGCTCGATGAATGCTGGGGGCGGCGGCACCGCGATCATTCCATTTAAGCCTAAGTTATCGACCACGGTGGCGGCGCCACCGCCTGTTGTCGTGATAACTGCCACACGCGCAGGCGTTGGGTGAGGATGTGTGTTGCCACGGTAGCGTTGCGCCAGAGGTGCGAGTTCAAATAGGGTCTCGAGATTGCGTACACGCATGACGCCATGAGCACGCAAAAAAGCGTCTACTGCGACGTCGTTGCCCGCCAACGCACCGGTGTGGGATTGAGCGAGGGCGTCGCCTTGCTCAGAGCGGCCGATTTTGTAGGCGATTACCGGTTTTCCATTCGCCCGAGCGCGCTCGAGCGCCGCAGCCAATGTCGGTGCGTCGCGCAAGGTTTCTAAAAACAACAAAATAACTTTGGTGTCGGCATCATCTACTAGGGCGTCGATGATTTCGCCGACGGTGACGTCGCTTTCATTTCCGACAGATACGGACTTTGCAAAACCGAAGCCTCGGGCGGCTGCCCGCGCGATCAGTGACCCCATCATTGAGCCGCTTTGCGAGACGAGGCTGAGTTCGCCACCAAGCAGGGTTTCTGCCTCGAAGGCGGCATTGACCGACAGGATCAGACCGCTGTGTAAGTTTGCTAAGCCGATGCTGTTGGGGCCAATAATGCGCACCCCCAGCTCTTTTGCACGGGCAATCAACTTGTTTTGCTCGGCCATGCCCTCTGGTCCCGTTTCGCCAAAGCCATCAGAGTAAATGGTGATAACTTTCGCGCCCGCCTTGGCACAGCTCTCAATCATCGGGTAGACCAGCTCGCTCGCAACCATGATGAAGGCGTGATCAATTGGACCTGGGAGCTCAGAGAGATCTGCATAGGCCTTCTCGCCCATGATTTCAGACTGGGTCCGATTAATTGGGTAGATCTGACCAGCGAAGCCATGTTTGCGCATAAAACGCATGGGGCGAGCCGTATTTTTTTGCAGATTGCCTGAGGCGCCAACAAGTGCTACCGCGCGAGGGGAGAAAAGTGCCTGTTTGAAGTCGATCGAGTCTGCTGCTGTTTTCATAGTGTTGAAGCGGGTGTCGGAACGGGTAGCGAACGAAAAATAATACTCTTCCGGTACGATACTCCAAAACTGATTTTGGCCTGCTCGTCAATATTTCCCCTACCAAGCCGAAATCACTCTTCTGGGCATTAAAGGTCTGACCTACAATCGACGGTCTGCTACTTATCACGTACCGATGAAAACATTAATCAATCGCGGCTGGGTGTTTTGCCAAGGTCCTCGGGCTGTTCCTTGGTTGTTATTTGGCGCTGCGGTATGGCTATGTGGACTGGCCTGGATCCGTGACTTGCACCTACCCGATGAGGGTCGTTATGTGGGTGTTGCCTGGGACATGGCGCGTGCCGATAGCTTTTGGGTGCCGTTAATGAATGGCATGCCTTATTTCCACAAGCCTCCCCTTTTCTATTGGCTGGATCAACTGTCGTTCATGGTCTTTGGGCGTAACGAGTGGGCGGCCAGAATCCCCTCAGTGCTCGCAGCGTGGTCGAGCGCGACGGCGGCTTACTTTTTTGTTCGAAAGTATCGTGGTGTCCCCATCGCTACCCTGACATTTATCGCGCTTGTGACGATGCCGTATTTTTATGGTGCTGCGCAATATGCGAACCTTGACATGCTCGTGGCTGGCATGATCAGTCTCACGGTCCTTGCGGGTGCGGAGGCGGTGTTACGCAGTGAAGCGGGTGCCTCCTATAAGTCGATGATGCTTGCGGCGGCGGCCGCTGCTGCGTTAGGGATGCTGGCGAAAGGGTTGATTGGTGTTGTGTTGCCCGGGGGCGTGCTCTTCTTTTGGGTGGTGTTGACCGGACGTTGGCGCAGCTTGGCTGTGTTGTTATGGCCGCCTGCAGTGGTTTTTTTCTTTGCCCTTGCTGTGCCGTGGTTTTGGTTTATGCAACAGAAGTTTCCTGGTTTTTTTGACTATTACTTTATCCATCAACAGTTTGAGCGCTTCGTAGGCGAGAGCTTTAATAATCCCCAGCCAATTTGGTTTTATGTTCCTGTCATTTTCGGCATGACGCTGCCATGGTCCTTGGGTTTGATTGGAATCATGAATCGGACGTTTTGGAGATCACCGGGTGGCACGCTTGGCGTGCTCATGCTCATTTGGTTTTCGTTGATTATGGTGTTCTTCTCGATTCCGGCATCCAAATTAATCGGTTATGCGCTTCCAGCGTTAGTGCCGTTGGCGGTGCTGGTGGCTGAAGGATTGTGGGCCATTCGTCAGGCGCGAGGTTCGGCTTTTGCGCTTCCGCTGATTCGCGGCTTTATCGTGGGCTCAGCGATCGCATGTGTCATCGGACTGATGGCGTTTCGAGTGACTCAAAAGGACAGTGCGAACGATACGGGCGCTGCGATAGCCGCGCAGTGGAAGCCCGACGACACCTTGGTGTACTTGCGGGCGTTTTCTTTTGATCTGCCTTTTTACATTGGCAACCGCAACCCAGCCTGGGTCGTTGAAAACTGGCCGACCATACCCAAGCGCGATAACTGGCGTAACGAATTGGCGGATGCGGCGAACTTCGACCCTGCTCTTGGGAAAGTCGTACTCATCACCGAGCAAGGGTTCGTGCCGCGTTTATGCGAAACGAACGATAAGGTGTTTTGGGTACGCTCTGATGCCTGGGGTCCAGCGGCTTATCCATTTTTAAGAGAAACTGAGCCGTTCTTTACGCAAGGTAATGGCGGTCGAGTTTGGAAAATTAAAACGGACATGGCTTTCAAGTCTAAGGTTTGCCCAAAGTCGGGCTAGTATCTCGTAACAGTCACAATGCTGAAAGGAACACTGTTTATGACTCAGTCTAAAGACGACAAGCGCGTAAAGACACCGGAAAGTTTGCGTAGCGCACGCTGGTTTGCGCCTGATGATCTGCGTTCATTTGGACATCGCTCGCGCGCGATGCAAATGGGTTATGGCCCAGAGGACTGGGCAGGCAAACCGGTTGTCGGTATCGTCAATACATGGTCAGACATCAATCCCTGTCATAGTCATTTCAAACAGCGTGTTGAGGATGTCAAGCGTGGTGTATTGCAAGCGGGAGGATTCCCGATTGAATTGCCAGCTCAGTCCCTAGCAGAGCAATATGTGAAGCCCACTACGATGCTCTATCGCAACCTGTTGGCGATGGATGTGGAAGAGCTCTTGCGCTGCCATCCGATTGATGGCGTTGTATTGATGGGCGGTTGTGACAAGACAACGCCTGCGTTGTTGATGGGTGCTACGAGTGCAGGATTGCCAGCGATTTATGTTCCCGCAGGACCCATGCTGCGAGGCAATTGGCACGGCAAAATTCTTGGCTCAGGATCCGACGCTTGGAAGTATTGGGACGATCGCCGTGCAGGCTTAATTAATCAAAAAGAATGGATCGAAATCGAAGGCGGTATTGCCCGTAGTCATGGCACGTGTATGACGATGGGGACGGCCAGCACGATGACGGCTATTGCCGAAGCGCTGGGCATGACCTTGCCAGGTGCGTCTTCTATTCCTGCCCCGGACTCTAACCATGTACGAATGAGTGCAGAGTCGGGTCGACGCATCGTTGACATGATCTGGGAAGATCTGACGCCTTCAAAGATTCAAACACATGCCGCATTTGAAAATGCCATCGCCGTAGCGATGGCAATGGGCTGCTCTACAAATGCGATTATTCATGTGATTGCTCAGGCGAAGCGAGCAGGTTGCGATATTGATCTGGCGGATTTTGACCGCTTCAGTCGGTTCGTGCCTGTGATTGCCAACGTACGTCCAAGTGGTGATCAGTACCTCATGGAAGATTTTTTCTATGCGGGAGGTTTACCAGCCTTGATGAACCGTATCAAACAGCATTTGCATCTTGATACGCTTACAGTTACCGGCAAGACACTTGGCGAAAATATCGAAGGTGCGGCAGTCTACAACGACGATGTCATCCGTCCTTTAGATAATCCGATTTATGCAGAAGGTGCCTTGGCTGTGCTCAAAGGGAACCTTGCGCCTGACGGTTGCGTCATTAAACCGAGTGCATGCCCCGAACACTTGCACAAACACACTGGGCCCGCTTTAGTGTTCGATGATTATGCGTCGATGAAGGCTGTCATTGATGACGAAGATTTGGATGTCACTGCTGATCATGTGTTGATCTTGCGTAATGCCGGACCGCAAGGCGGACCGGGTATGCCGGAGTGGGGTATGTTGCCCATGCCTAAAAAGCTTCTTAAGCAAGGCGTACGGGATATGTTGCGCCTATCGGATTCGCGCATGAGTGGCACGAGTTATGGCGCTTGCGTGTTGCACATATCCCCCGAGTCGTTTGTTGGGGGGCCATTGGCCTTGGTCAAGACAGGTGACATGATTTCGGTAGACGTACCGGCCCGTACCATCAAGCTTGAAATTTCAGATGAAGAGTTTGCACAACGCAAGGCGGCCTGGAGGGCGCCTGCACCTCGTTACGAGCGCGGGTATGGCTGGATGTTTTCAAAACATATCCAGCAGGCGCATGAGGGTTGCGACTTCGATTTCTTGCGCACTGACTTTGGTGCCCCAGTACCTGAACCTGACATTTATTGATTGGTGAAAATATGAGCAAACTCTCGGCAGCGACGCGTGAAAAACTGATGCAAGTAAGCACGGCAACGCTAGGGACCTGCCTGTTTAAGCGGGGGCTGCGTTCGCAATTTGTCCAAAATGTGCAACGCCTTTCGAAGTCGACTAAGAATATGGTGGGTGAGGCATACACGTTGCGCTACATCCCTGCGCGCGAGGATCTCAATGGAATTGAGGTTTTCAAAGATCGTTCGCACCCACAGCGCAAGGCAATTGATGAATGCCCCGCAGGGGCTGTGCTTGTCATTGATAGCCGAAAAGACGCGCGTGCTGCTTCTGCCGGTGGCATTTTGGTCGGTCGTCTGATGGCTCGGGGCGTTGCCGGTGTTGTGACAGATGGTGGGTTTCGCGATTCAGCAGAAATTGCTGACTTGGGTATTGGTGCATATCATCAACGCCCCTCAGCGCCTACGAATCTAACGCACCATCACGCAATTGATATCAACGTTCCTATTGGGTGTGGCGATGCTCCGGTGTTTCCTGGAGATGTGATTGTGGGGGATGCCGATGGGGTGTTGGTTGTGCCTGCGCATCTCGCAGAGGAGTTGGCGAACGAGGCTTTTGAAATGACAGTCTTTGAGGATTTCGTGACTGAGGAAGTCAAGAAGGGCCGATCGACGATGGGCTTGTATCCCAATACTGATCCGCAGACCTCGATTGATTTTGACGCTTGGCGGAAAAAGGTTGGGCGCTGAAATTGGCCCTGAAGATGGGATCTGTGACTAAACCCCGCAGCGTATCGCACAAGCGATACGCTAAAACTGGGGTGAGCGACGGGGCTCGAACCCGCGACAACCAGAATCACAATCTGGGACTCTACCAACTGAGCTACGCCCACCACAGGACCAGAATTCTAGCATGTTTGAAGAAGCTTATTGTGCCGCACACCCGTGCCGCCCTCCCGAATCAGGAGATGCACTGTGCATAGCGCCCACCAAGTTCTAGCAGAATATTGGCCACATATCCTGTTTGTGATTTCGGGTGTAGCGAGCGCCGCAGCTGCCATACATGCAGCGATGACTAAACAAGATGTGCGCGCGGCCATTGGGTGGGTCGCGGTCGTACTTTTCTCACCATTGCTCGGTGCCGCGTTCTACTTAGTTGCGGGGATTAACCGAATTCGTAAGCAACGTGTCTCCCAGCAGCGGGCCGGTACCTTAATTCCGCAGGAGGTTATTCATCGATTGCTGGTCGAAGATGTTGCCTCTGTTTCGGGTGCGCAGTTCTCCGCCTTAAAGATACTTGGTGATCGGGTCAGTGACTTTAAGTTGTTGGGGTCTAATGCTATCCGGCTGCTAGACGGTGGGGATCAGACTTATCCGGCCATGCTTGCAGCCATCAAAGGTGCGCAGCGCTCGATTGCATTGCAAAGCTATATTTTCGATCATGATGAAGTGGGTGTCGAGTTAGCGCAGGCGTTGATTGCCGCCCAGGCACGAGGTGTCACCGTGCGGGTGTTGATTGATGCGGTTGGTTCCAAGTACTCCCGTCCGCCCATCGTACGCATGCTGGAGACTGGCGGCGTGCGCACCGCGCTCTTTATGCAGCCAGTGATTGGTGTGCGTCTGGTTTACGCTAACTTACGCAGCCACCGCAAACTTTTGGTGGTTGATGGCACACATGGATTTACCGGAGGCATGAATATCCGCGCCGGTTTTGTGACGGCTATTGCAAAAGACAAGGTCACTCGCGACACGCATTTTCAGGTAAGCGGTCCGGTCGTTTATCAATTGATGATTAATTTTGCGCACGATTGGCAGTTCACGACACAAGAGAAATTGTCTGGCTCAGCTTGGTTCTCGACGAATCCGGCGGACTTTGTTGATCAGGGGAATGTGCCTCTGCGTTGTGTGCCGTCTGGCCCGGACGCGACGCTTGGGAGCACGCACGATATGTTGCTGGGTGCGCTGTCTGTTGCGCAAAGACATGTTCGAATTCAAAGCCCGTATTTTTTGCCTGACGTCTCTTTGGTTGCCGCGTTAGCGACGGCCGCGCGTCGCGGTGTGGTCGTGGATATCGTGATCCCAGGCACAAATAACCTCAAGCTCGTAGATGCTGCGATGATGGCACAGATTGATCAGCTGATTCTCACTGGCTGTCGGGTTTGGCGCTCTTCGGGAATGTTCGATCATTCCAAGCTATTTACCGTGGATGGAGGGTGGTCGTATGTGGGCTCGTCCAATTTAGATCCACGCAGTTTGCGCTTGAATTTTGAGTTGGATCTCGAGGTCTATGATCGGACCTTGGCGCAACAATTGGATGCACGCATCGATACGACCATTTCGACTGCTGAGCGGATCACCATCCGTTCGTTGATGCGGCGCTCGTTTGCTCTGCGCTTGCGAGACAAGATTGTTTGGCTTGCCTCGCCTTATCTCTAATTTTTAGTTCGTAGTGTCGAGAGGGTCTTTGGTTGGATCTGCGGGATAGCCAACGCCCGCGCCCTGAATGCCGTGACGGGTCATGGATTCCTTAACGAAGCCTTTCGCTTTCATCTCCTCTACGAAGTGCCTGAGGTACGCAGCTGCAGCCACTCCTTTTGTTTTTGGCACACCCATTGCCTGGTTGATCACCATAAAACGTTCGGGAAGCATGCGAAGACCCGGAACGCCTTTCGTGTCCGCTTCCAGTTGTTGCTTTACGCCAGCGGCGATCTCAATGTGCTGGGACAGAAAATCTGGAATGACAGCCTGAGACGAAACCGCACGAATAATGGTGGCCTGCTTAAGGTGACGTGTCAGGAATAAATCGTAAGCGCTGCCTTTGCCCACGACGACCTGCTTGCCGGCGACATCCACATCATCGTTCTTGGTAATCAGCGAATCACTACGCACCATGTAATACCCCTCAATGAGGACATAAGCCGCAGTAAACGCAATGTCTTTGCCTCGCTCTGGATCGATGGCAAAAAAACCGATGTCTGCGCGTCCTGCTTCCACTGTTGCAACAGATTTCCCCGCAGTCTCGTTGACGATGAGCTCACAGGGCACACTCAGTTTTTCCGCGAGTGCGCGTGCTAGATCAATAGAAATGCCAAAGGGGTTGCCATCTTTGTCTAGATTGGCAAGCACGGGGTTGCCAACGTTCAGTGAGGCACGCAATACGCCTGTTGGCGCGAAGGCTTTGAGCAAGTCGGCGGTCATAATGTTCTGTATCCCTTGTTTTTATGCTGACGAGCGCTATCTATAGCGGACCACATCAACATAACAGATAATGAAATGCATGCGGATCGCAGGCTGAGCCCTATAATCAGGCTGTTTGCTAAACAAATTTTAATTTTGTGCGCTTGTGCACGCTTCTTGGTTGATAAGCATATGAACCACTATGTCTCCAAAGTTTTTGCGGCCCTCCTGCTGGCAGGTCTGTCGGGCTCTGTGGCGCACGCACAAAATAAGCCGGCTGGAGCGGTCGCTTCCGTTAACGGTGTGGCGATACCTCAGACACTGCTCGATCAGAATGTGCGCGTGAACATTGCTCAGGGACAGCGTGATACACCTGAGCTGCGTCAAGCAATTCAAGACGAACTCGTTAATCGCGAGGTGCTTGCGCAAGAGTCCGCACGTTTGGGTTTAGACAAAACGGCTGAGGCCCAAGCTCAATGGGCTCAGGTGCGGCAGACGTTTATGGTCGAAATTCTTTTAAACGATTATGCGCGCCGCAATCCCATTACAGAAGACGCACTCAAGGCGGAGTTTGATCGGCAGATTGCTGCGATGAAAGAAGAGCAACAATATCGCATCAGCCTGATTGTGACGGCCACAGAAGCAGAGGCCAAAGCAATTTTGGCCCGCTTAAAGAAAGGTGAGTCGTTTTCCAAGTTGGCCAGCGAACTGTCCATCGATCCAAGTAAGAAAAACTCTGGCGAGGTAGGTTGGGTTGTTGCGGCCCAGATTTTGCCCGCGATATCGAATGTGATGGTGAACCTAACAAAAGGCGGCTTGTCGGCTGCACCGATTCAAACTCCCGCCGGTTGGAACATTATTAAGCTCGAAGATAAGCGCGCTTTTGTTGCGCCTAGTTACGAGCTAGCAAAAAACGATATTCGTCAGATGCTTTTGCAAAAGCAACGTTTTGACTACGTTAAAACGTTGCGCGACAAGGCGAAAGTTGTTCAGTAGGCCGAAGCGTTGTGGCGCCCCCGGCGAGAATCGAACTCACAACCACTCGCTTAGAAGGCGAGTGCTCTATCCAATTGAGCTACGGGGACGTTGAGACAGTATTCTAACCGCCCCGCGTTTCCTTGCATTGGACACATGCATCATGTCGCAGTTATTTGCTGTACACCCTAGTAACCCGCAGATTCGCCTGATTAAACAGGCAGCCCAGCTGCTACAAGAGGGCGGCATTTTGGCCGTGCCGACAGACTCTAGCTATGCGTTGGTTGCCGGATTGGATGACCGTCGGGCGGCTGAGGCATTACGCAAGCTGCGGGGGCTCGATGATCGCCATCATTTGACCGTACTGTGCCGTGATATGGCAGCGATCAGTCAATTTGCCCGAGTAGACAATGCGCAATTTCGGTTGCTCAAGCTTGCGACCCCGGGCCCGTGGACATTTATTTTGGATGCTTCGCGTGAGGTGCCTAGACGGGTTTCCCACCCCTCGCGTAAGACGATCGGTGTGCGTGTCCCCAATCATCCTGTGACGCTGGCGCTGCTAGAACAGGCCGCGGGCCCCTTGTTGTCCACGACGCTGATCCCGGAGGGGGAGGAGATCCCCTTGAATGATCCGGCTGAAATCCGTGAACGGTATGAGCATCGATTGGCTGCGGTCATTGATGCAGGTGCTTGCGCACTGGAGCCGACAACCGTCATCGATTTAACGGGAAACACACCGCTTGTAGTTCGGCTTGGTTCAGGAGATCCGAGCACGCTCGGCCTCTCTCACGATTAAAGACTTTAGCCACTACAATCGACACATGAACGAAATTATCCAGACCTTGACGGTCTATGCCTTACCGGTCCTGTTTGCGATCACTTTGCATGAGGCCGCGCATGGATACATCGCCCGTTTGTTCGGGGATGCAACGGCAACTCTTGAGGGCCGTGTGACTCTCAACCCGCTAAAGCACATTGATCCCATTGGGACCATCGCAGTTCCAGTCGGAATTTTGTTACTTTCCAAGCTGCTGGGGGGGCCAGCGCTGCTATTTGGCTGGGCGAAGCCCGTGCCAGTGGATTTTGGCCAATTGCGTCGGCCCAAGCAGGACATGCTTTGGGTGGCGCTTGGCGGACCTGCAGCAAACCTGCTAATGGCGATTGCTTGGGCGATCGGGCTGCGTATCCTGTTTGACAGTGGTGAGCGTTCGGGGTTTTGGTTTGAGATGTGCCAAGCGGGCATTCACATTAACTTAGTCCTCATGGCCTTGAATTTATTACCTATTTTGCCTCTAGATGGGGGGCGCGTTTTGTTTAGCCTCCTACCGAACCGCCTGGCTTGGCAGTATGGGCGTATGGAGCCCTACGGGATGTGGGTCGTCATTGCGTTACTTGCGTCGGGACTATTGACCACGGTCATTTCTCCACTTGTTGGTGCAGGGGAGTGGGTCGTGCGTTTATTTCTATAGGTTTTCGCTATTGTTTCATTGCTTATCCGTTAAACTTAGACAAGTTTTTTAATGGCGCTCACGCGCCCCTAAATGTGCTCCGGACCCGATAATATTTATGGCCACGACCTCATCTACAAGCGGACCCCAATTTCAGGGGAGTATGGTTGCTTTGGTAACTCCAATGCATCCCGATGGCAGTGTTGATTACGACAGCTTCAAAGCGTTGATTGATTGGCACGCCAAAGAGGGCACGGATGCGCTGGTCATTGTGGGTACTTCTGGTGAGTCGCCCACAGTCGATGTTGACGAGCATGCCGAGCTAATTAGATTGGCGGTTTCGTACTCCGCAGGTCGGATTCCCGTGATCGCCGGTGTTGGTGCAAACTCCACCTCCGAGGCAATCCATCTTGCCGAGCACGCCCGCAAGGTCGGTGCGCATGCGGGCTTGTCAGTGGTGCCCTACTACAACAAGCCTTCGCAGGAAGGCATGTATCAACACTTCAAAGCGGTCCAAGAAGCGGTTGACTTGCCCACAATTTTGTACAACGTACCTGGTCGCACAGTCGCTGACTTGGCGCACGACACAGTCGTTCGTTTGGCTCAGATTCCTGGGATCATCGGGATCAAAGATGCGACGGGTGATATTGGCCGTGGCGCGCTGTTGATTCGAGATTTGCCTTCAAGCTTCGTCGTGCTGAGTGGCGATGATGCCACTGCTGCGGCTTTGATTTTGTTGGGTGGTCGGGGCAATATTTCTGTCACGGCGAATATCGCCCCACGAGCCATGCACGACATGTGTGCTGCAGCGTTGAAGGGCGATGTTGCGAAAGTACGCGAGATCAACGGACTGCTCGGACCGCTTAACAAATTGCTGTTTGTCGAGGGCAACCCTGTCCCCGTCAAATGGGCTTTGAATCAAATGGGTCGGATTCCAAACGGAATTCGACTGCCCTTAGTTGAACTGAGTGCGCAGTTTCATGCACCACTACGGGCCGCAATGGTTCAGGCAGGACTGCTCTAAGATGAAAATCCAAGGCTCTAAATTGAAATTTTTGAATGTGGCGGCACTGTCAGGGCTGATCTTGCTCAGCGGTTGTGCGCAAATGCGTTCGGTGCTGGAGGGCGACAATTCTGTCGACTACAAGAGTGTGGTGATGACTGACCCACTGAGCATCCCTCCCGACATGACGCAAGCTGCAAGTGATCCACGTTATCGTGCACCTGCAGGCGGGACAACAACGTTCAATCAGTTTCAACAGGCCGGACAGCAAGCTGCCGCCAAGGGCGCCACTGCTGCGCAGTCAGCGGTGTTACCTACGCGCAGTGACATGCGTGTGCTGCGCGATGGCGATTTGCGGTGGTTGTCGATCGATATGCCTGCAGATAAGGTCTTTTCTCTGGCAGCGGACTTCTGGAGCGAGAACGGCTTTACGCTGGATGTAACGGATCCGAAGGCGGGTCTGTTAGTGACGAATTGGGCCGAGAACCGCGCCAAAATTCCAGAGAGTTGGATTCGTCAACTACTCGGTTCGGTCTTGCAGGGGTTGTGGGATAGTGGCACACGTGACAAGTTCCGTACACGCATTGAGCGCGCAGGGAACCGGACCGAGGTTTATATCTCTCATCAGCACATGGATGAGATCGCAACAGGCTCGGACGGTACAGACATCCGCTGGGTGCGCGGCAAAGAAGACCCGGGTCTAAATGCAGCGATGCTTGCCCGTATGATGGTTTTCATGGGTGAAGACGTTGACGGCGCACGTAAGAAGATGGCGCAGTCTGTGGCCAACCCCCAGAGCCCCAAGGTTGTTACGCCGGCGACTGACAAATCCGTACTGATTATTAGCGAGAATTTCGATCGCGCTTGGAGACGAGTGGGGGTTGCGCTCGATTCTGGTGGCTTTGCTGTGGATGACCGCGATCGCTCAGCTGGCGATTACTACGTGCGCTACGTTGATAGCGACACGGGCTTCAAGCGCGAGGATCCTAATTTCCTGAGTCGCCTGTTCGGCGCCAAGGATCCAGGCAAGGCGCCAACGTATCGGATTCACTTAGACTCACGTGGCAATGAGACTGAAGTTACCGTGCTCAACGAGAAAGGTGTGCGAGATGAAAGCGCTACGGCCAAGCGGTTGTTAGCCGTGCTCGCAGACAAGATTTAATGTCTTGCAAGGCGGGGTGGGGTTGTTTCCGCTCCGCCGCCCGTAGGCCTGCTGGGAGTGCGACACAGTTGAGTGTGGCCTTCTGAGTCCTTCAGTCATGAGGTTTTGCGAGCAAGCTGAGAGCGTCTCAGTGTAGATTAGCGAAGCAATAAATACGGTTGCAAAATAGGTGTAAATCGATGCGAATAATCGCGGTTGCAAATCAGAAAGGTGGGTGTGCAAAGACAACTACCGTGGTGAATTTGGCTGCTGCGCTCGCAGAGAAGAATCACCGTGTCTTGGTGATCGATTTAGATCCGCAAGGCAACGCAAGTCAGTGGTTAAATGTCCCGAGCCCAGAGAACGGATCCTTTGCACTGCTGACGCAAACACAACCGATCGAAGACTTGATTGCAGTGTCAGGTGTTTCGAATTTGAGCGTCATTGCTGCAAGCCAAGAGCTTGCGAATGTAGAAAAAGCGCTCGCGGGCAAACTTGCGATTGACTCCATCCTGAAACGGCGTCTGGCAAAGTTAGACAGCACGAAGTGGGATTATGTGCTGATTGATACGCCACCCACGTTGGGTATTGTGACTCTCAACGCGTTAGTTGCTGCGAAAGAGTTGCTTATCCCTGTCACTACGCACGTTTTGACGCTGTCCGGTGTGGCTCAGTTAATGACGCTTGTTACTGAGATACAGGACGTCTTAAACCCCGAGCTCGAAATTTTAGGTTTTCTGGCTTCGAGAGTTGATGCTCGGACCAAGCATTCAAAAGAAGTGTTGGAGTTGTTGACAGAACGTTTTGGTGCACAGGTCCTGACTACAGTGATACGAGAGAACATCCGTTTGGCAGAGGCGCCATCGTATGCAATGCCTATCATTGAGTACGATTCAAACTGCGTAGCCTCGACTGACTATCGCTCACTTGCAAAAGAAGTTATTCAGCGAAGAAAGAGATAGCTATGGCGACCACGCGCGCAAAGAAGACCATTAAATTTAATCCTCTCGCTGTCAGCGAGTCTACGAAGCAAGAATCGACTGGATTGTTGCAAGGTTTGTCTGCGGATGCTGTGAAGCTCGAGTCCGTCTCAAGCCCTAAGTTGGGCCGTAAGACTAAATCAGAGGCTAAACCCAAAACAGAGGTCAAGCTCAAGTCACAGCCAAAGGCTAAACCGGTTAAGCCTTCGCAAGCTAAGACTGGCGCTGCTGTGAAGATAAGTAAGGTCGATGCAAAGAGTAGTCCTGCTAAGAAAAAGACAAAAGTACTTCCTAAAGTTGAGGCCCCGACGGTTGATGCCCCGGCTGTTGAAGCTCCGGCTCTTGAGATCCCGGTGGCTGAGGAAGTTAAGAGCAAGTCTTGTTTCGGGTGGGCACGCCGAAAACCATCGGTACAAGCGCCAGTTGGAACGCTGTTGAGTGCCCACGAGATTGTTCCTGGTCCGAAAGAGAATCTTTACGGTTTTTACGAAGGAGACGGAAGCTTCGTTTCGCTGATGCAGTTAGAAGGACCAATTACTCAAAGTGGGAAAAGGTTTTTACCCCTTGCCTTAGCGAGCTTTGCAGTTGGCGGCCCTTTAGGGCTTATTGCGGCATCTCTTTTAAATACCAGCCCCAATGCAATCTTTTTGGCGCGCCAACCATCCGGAGAATCTAAGTATGTCTCGCTGGATTCAAAAGGGCTTGGCGTCCTCAAGGGGATCGCGCTTATATCCCCGACGTAGCGACGTGATCGGCTGACGTTGCGATCTAGTCTCGATGACGTTGTAAATTTTCTGAAATATGTTGGTCCATTGTTCATTAAATAGGTGATTAGCATGACTGACCCAAAAGTATCTTCAAACGCCCAGCGTGGCGATGCAGCAAGCCAACAATTTGAAAATGAGTCTTTGAATGGCTCGGCGCTTGTGCCGTCTGACCCATTGTCGGCGAAGGACTTTCGCAGGCTATTGGCTGATCGAACTGTTAAGAATTGGTCTCAATGGGGAATGGTGGCGGGCTTTATACCTGTTCCCTTTTTGGACCTTGCCACGATTTCCGGATTGCAGATCAAGATGGTCTACGATCTGTGCAAGGTTTATGATGTTCCGTTCAAGCAACGGCGCGTGCGTGCAATTCTTTCGGGCTTAGTCGGGGGCGGGGTGACAACGGTATCTTCTGCGGCTTTGTCGAGTGTCTTGATGAAGCAGGTCCCGATTGTTGGAACAACACTTGCAGCGATTACGCAGCCGGCGATGTCGTACGCGACGACGCATGCAATCGGTGCAGTATTTGTTCGTCACTTCGAGTCGAACGGAACATTGATGACAATGTCTGCGGAAGCATTGCGAGCGAGTTATCAAGAGCAGCTGGATAAAGCGAAAAGCATGTTTGGCAAAAAGAGCGGCCCTACAGTTTCCGCCACCTCGCCTGCACCCTAGGCTTGATTGAATTTGAAATGAATCACTATCGAATGGATTCTAAATATGCGTAGTGATGGTCAGTTGTCGGAGTTGATCAAGCTAGTGCGTCAGTACAGCGGCTTGAGTTTGGGTCGGATCCTGGCAGTCGCAGCCCTAGCAGGTTTGTCTAGCACTGCGCTCATAGCGCTTGTTAACTACTCCGCTTCGCTTGTTGCCCAAAAGAGTTCCGCTAGCTGGGCGTTCTTCTTGTTTGTCCCGTTGCTGATCTGCTATGCAGTGTTGTTGCGTATTAATAATCGCGAAAGTATCACGGCGACACAGACCCTCACACACCGCATTCGTATGCGAGTAATGGGCGAGGTTTTAAAAACAGACTTGCTCACTTTGCAAAAGATCGGACCCCCGCACATCCTGACGGTTTTGAACCGAGACACATTGACGATTAGTCAGGGCGCCACGATGTTTGTGCCTACCTGCCAGTCGATGGCGATGATGTTGTTTTCTATTGCCTATCTATTCTTTTTGTCGTTTTCTGCCGGGTTGGTGACACTGATTTTTGGTCTCTCTGTCATTATTTACTTCTCGCGTAGCTTTAGTGCCACTCACCGTATGTTGACGGATGCGTGGGCGGAGGAGGGACAGGCAGCCGATCAGATTTCTGATTTCCTCTCGGGTTTTAAAGAAATAAAAATGAACTCGAATCGGGCGTTTGATATCAGCGGTGACATCATCGCGAGCTCTCGTCATGTTGCTGATGTGAAGGCCAAGGCGCTCGTGCACTTGTCTAACGGTTTTGCGTCAATTCAGGTCATGATTTATGTGTTGGTTGGCGCAACCATATTCATCGTGCCGATGCTTACCTCTGGCTTTAGTAGCAGCGTGGTGGCTGTCACAACCACAATATTATTTATTGCGGGATCGTTAACGGGTATTGTGACGTCCTTACCGTTACTTTCCGTGGCAAATACCGCCGCAGAAGAAGTAAACCGCTTTATGGGTCAGTTAGAGCAAATCAAAAAATCAAACGTGAGCGGCGGCGAATACGTTGATCCAGTAGTGCAAAAGATTACTGTGGACAACGTTGCTTATCGATTTGTGGGCAAACCCGGCTCGACACCATTCACTTTGGGGCCGATTAGCTGTGAGTTTGAATCAGGAAAAATTTATTTCATCCGTGGTGGTAACGGATCGGGTAAGACTTCTTTCATTCGGATTTTGACTGGATTGATCGCGCCGGACTCGGGTCGTATTTTATTGAATGGTATTGAGGTTGAAGGCGCATACTCTCAACCGTACCGAGATCTGTTCTCCACCATTTACAGTGATTTCCATTTATTTAAAAAGCTCTATGGCATGTATGACACGACCGACGAAGAGGTCGATTTCTGGATGAAAAAATTAGAGCTTCCTGAAAGAATAAAGTTCAGCAACCATGCATTCAGCGATTTAAATCTATCGACAGGACAAAAAAAGCGAATCGCACTGATTGTCTCCATACTTGAGAAGAGACCGATTATTATTTTGGATGAATGGGCTTCTGATCAGGATCCGGAGTTCCGTAAGTTTTTTTATGAAAAGATCATTCCTGAGTTGCGTGCAATGGATAAAATCGTAATTGCCATTACGCACGATGATCATTATTTCCACTTGGCCGATCATTTGTTAATGATCAGTCAAGGCAAACTCCAGGAAGTAGATAAATTTGGCAGCCCAATATGAGTCGAGTTTCTTCTTATTTTAGAAGTGCGTTTCGCGATTACCTGGCGTTTTTGCGATCGCACGCTGTTGCAATTGTCGTCGTCGTGCTGACGACGATGGGGACGCTTGTAGTTATATGGCCGTATTCGGTGCATCAGATTCCCGCTGGGCAACTGGGGATTCTGTATAAGCGACTCGGCTCTGGTACCGATTTAAACACGGTGTTCGAGGAAGGTATTCACTTTACTTTCCCCTGGAACAAGATGACGATTTACGATGCTCAGATTCAGCAAAAGACAACCGATATAGAAGTGCTGACCTCTGATCGGTTGAAATCCAAAATGACTCTGTCGTTTCAGTATGTAATCTATCCGTTTAACCTGCCATTACTGCACAAATATGTGGGGCCGACTTATTACGAGAAAATTATTCTCCCCATGATTGAATCCTCGGCCCGCGAGTCGGTCGCGCAGTACTCCTCTGTTGACGCTTTTACAAAAGACATTCAGAAGATTAGCCAAACAATATCATTCGATACCACTAACGTCATTCTCAAGAAAATAGCGCCTACTGGGTTGACAGATGTGCGTCTGCTGACCATCAGTGATGTGCAAGTTACCAAATTTAGTTTCCCCTCAGATTTAGAGGCTGCGCTACAAACTAAAGCGGTTGAGCTCGTGAAGTCAGAAGCCTATCAGTACCGTTTGGTGACTGAGAGACTCGAGTCTGAGAGAAAGCGAATTGAGGCCGCTGGTATCCGTGATTTTCAGTCGATCGTGGATAGCGCTCTGACCGAAAACTACCTCCGCTATAAAGGTATTGAGGCAAGCTCAAGCCTGGCAGCATCGACCAACAGTAAAGTCTTGATTTTCGGTTCAGGCTCGTCGGGCTTGCCGTTAATTATGGGCGGTGCCGAGGTCTTAAAGTGAGGCTTTGATTTCGCGTTTAATCGTCTGATTGGATGTACATGTTGAATGCATCATCAAACAAAATGTTGAGCGTGAAATCGTTGGTTGGATCTGTTTTGATCGTGAGTGTACGGTCGATTAGATAGCTTTCGTACTTCCAGTTAGCTGGTAGCGTAAGCAGCGGACCGATCAAAGAGAGATTATCCTTGTTAGCGCCCTTGAGTACCCTGTTTGTGTAACCAAACATCACGTAGCGATCCCCATTGGGAGCGACAAGACGGTGAACTGGTTTGCCGATGTTCCAGATGTAATGGATATTGCTTGTGAGGGGGAAAGGGGTGTACTCGCTCCCAACGATGCTTCCTTGCCGCAAGCCTTTATTCAGGAGCAGATCACGGATCCTTATATCTGCGTACCCTACGGGTGACATCTTCAATTCGCCGATACGCACGAATGGTTTCGGGAGAGATGCAAGGTTTACATCCATTAAATAGTGATGCGCTGCGCCTTGAATAATAAACAGAGGTTGTTGCACGGCCCGAAGCTGAGCACCGATGGATGCGATGGTTAGCTGATTGAAGTGTTCCTCGTCACAATTTTCTACCAACCCCATTGTTGAATACTGAACGATCCGCACACCGCGTGCAGCGAGGCTAAAGTTGCCGGCATATATGGTGCACACAATTCCCGTTTTTTGTTGCGCGAGGATTTGCGAGGTTTTTTCGACAGGTGGATTTTTGATCGCTGATTGCGTGCTGGTTGCCTTTGGGGCACTCTCTGCTGCTGGTGCAGGCTGCGCGAACGATGTGGTCGCAGCAATTAAACTGCTGAGGGTAAGGAAAGCGAGTCGTGATTTCATTACCATTATGTCCTTGGATTGTGCGTCGGCTACAGGTATTATGTCGAAGGCAAATTGATGCACCGTAGCGAAGTATATGATAGCAAAGAATTCCCTTAGGCCGAAGGGCCATTTAAAGTCATAAATTGCGAGCGGTCGTTGGATGAGCGGCTTTCAGTGGCAGCTTGATCACGTCTGCATATGAGGATGTACATGACTGCACTTGTTGTAATAAAAATTTTGATCGTCGGCGCGTTGCTTGGCGGATTCGTTATGTTTACAGTCTTCCGCGGTAAGCACCAAGTCGCCGATGGAAAAAAAATTAACGTGTTTGCAACCGTTTTTAATTTCCTTTTATGGCTCGTGTCGCTCGGTGCGGCTGCAATGATATGTTTTTGGTTCGTCACTAAATTTTTGGCGTGACAGACATATAAGTTTTGATCACTTTTTTTGGAGTCTGCATGATGCGTCGGGTTGGTCTTTCGGGTCTGTTGACTCTACTAGTTATTCTATCTGGGTGTGCATCGACGAACTCAACGACATTTCGGGCTATGTCGAATGCGTATCGTGAGGTAGTGGAGTCCTACAGCAACGACAACATTCTGATCAATATCGTACGCGCATCTCAAAAAATGCCCGTGAGCTTTTTGGATATTCCTAGCATCATGGGTTCGGGAAGCGTGGCAGCGAGCGCTGGTGTTTCGGCCACCGTGTATGGTTCCGATCCAGGCTCACTCGGTGGCTTTCTCAGTCCCTGGGCCGGAGCTGTTGGCTTAGCAAACTACATGCCGAGTGCATCGATGTCCGTGAGTGGTAGTTACACATTCACGCAGTCATCACTCGATAACGCTACGTTTATGAAGCCTTTCTTGTCTCCGATTCAGCCTGAGATTGTGGGCTTTTTGACCGCCAATCAGGCAGCGCCAAGATCCGTTCTGTTTTCTTTGGTGATCGGATCGATTGATGTGATCAATGGCAAAAAAGAAGTGGTGTCGACCTTTGTCAATGATCCTGCAAGCAAGAATTATGAGGATTTTCAGCGCGCACTGTATCTGTTGGTCGCATCCGGTTTAACGGTTGAGCAAGTCCCTTTCAAGATGCCGATGGGACCCGAGATGGATGAAGCCACTATGCGCGCATCGTTGGGTATGTTTACCTCGGCGCTCGCCTCTGGCATCACGGTTGATGAAATTGTTACCCCAGGCCGTCCAAAAAAATATCGCCTCGTTCGCCTGATGCCAAAATCTCAGCTCTGTTTGAATAAAACTGATGCTGAAGTGTTGTTTGGTAACTCCCTGGTTCCTTCGATGTACTGTGAGCAACAGTTTAAGCAACAGGTCGCAAGTCGCACTGCCACTGAGCTCTTTAAACTTCTTCAGTCAAAGTCACGTGGTCCAGAGGAAAAAAATCTCTACATCAACATTAATTTACGTTCGACACGTAATGTGTTCGATTTCTTGGGCGAGGTTGTAGCATTGCAAAATACTGCGACACCATCCATCGTCAAAATTTTCAACCCTGATCTTGTGAATGCTGGCGCTAACAGCACCTGGGCTGATTACCCTCCAGTTCCGCTCTTTGTTGTACAGAAAAATCAACGTGTGCCTGATGCATTGACTTCACTTTCCTATCGTGGCGACACCTATACCTTGCCGAACCACTCGGAAAGCTTCACAAAAGAAGTGATGGTTTTACTTTCTCAGTTGTTGACGCTTAATAAGATTTCGGGTTCTATCCCACCATCGCCGTCTGTGTTGGTTAAGTAATAACGTAGGTTCAAAATAAAAAGGCCCTTGCATAGCAAGGGCCTTTTTTTGAGAGCCGCGCTTAAGCTAGCATCTTTGTGCGAATGATTTCCAATACCTGGGTGGTGTGGGTGTTCAAAAAAAAGTGACCGCCGTCGAACGTGTGAAAATCAGTTCCACCTTTCGTGTGCAGTTCCCAGGGGCGCATCGTGATAGGCGGAGTTTGCTTATCCATGGCGCCAGCGAAGGCGTCGATCGGACATGTCAGTAGTCGGCCTTGTTCAAACTGATATGTATCGCAGAGTTTAATGTCAGCGCGCACGGCAGGAAGAATGAGCTCTAAAAGTTCTGGACTGCTCAGAATCTCTTCGGTGAAACCGCCATACTCATTTAGTTTTTTTAACAAATCCTCTTGCGATAGATCTGCCATCGGCAGTCGCTGCAAGGGTAAATGCGCAGCGCGGTGGGCGCCAAGGAAAATACGTTGAGGTCCAGTATGGCTAGCAGAGGCCTCTAGTGAGCGCGCTAATTCAAAGGCAAGGAGTGCACCCATACTGTGGCCATAGAGTGCGTAAGGCTTGTCTAGCAGCGGGCCCATCGCTGGTAGGAGCGCTTCAATCAGTGATTTGTAGTTGTCATGTGCAGTCTCGAGTAATCGGTTCTCTCGACCTGGTAGCTGTATGGGACAGACTTCAATCGCAGGGCCAAGTTGGCTTGCCCATTGACGATACGCGGATGCACCGCCACCGGCAAAAGGAAGACAGAATAGACGCTTTGTTGCTTGGGGACGTGGCGTAGGACGTATCACCCATGAACTTGAGTGCACCGACATGTTAGGCAGTTGGTTTCTTCTTGCTAAAAAGGGCTTTGCCTTTTTTGTATTGTTCTAAAAAGTATTCTTCAACTTCCTTAACCGACAGCTCTGACATTTCTCGATCTGCTTCAAAGTGTTGAATGAACACAGCACCAAGTGCGTACGTGATGCCGTAAGCCACTGCAGGTTGAGTAAGCACTGAAAATGTTGTGCCCACGATCGGAATATTTTTAATCAGTGTGAACGCGAGGCTTGCCGAGAGAAGGCCGGTGAGGCTACCACCAACCAGACCCGAGATGATCGAAGACACCGCTTCACGGTGAAATTGCTTATCGTAGATTTGACACAGGCTGTGAACCATCTTTGCCTGTGTCGCAGAAATCGACAATATATCTATAACGGGTACGGGGACGAAGCCCGCCACACTCGCCCATTGGCACCAATGTTTGACCGTTTGATCCGCATAAAGTCGTCTGAAATTCTTGTCTGAGATGGGCAGAGGTATCGCTGTCTCTGGTGGCTTCTCTACATGCGCTTCGCGTTCAAAGAGCTCGGTCGCAAGTTGCGCCTTGCACTCAGGTGTTGCTTTCGCTTGCGACAATGGATCGTTCTTTTTTTTCACGGTGGTGCAGTATAAAACTTGCCTTGAACATTAAGCAATTGATTGTAGTGTATTGACCTCGCACTACCTCGCAGGCTTCGTTCTATAACGTTTAGCGCGACTTCTAGTGCTAAAAAGCGAATAAAATCCGAAACTTAGCTGTACTTTTGATTTCTCAAAATTTGCTTGAAATGCATTCCTCCTCTGTGATGAAAAAATGAGATTGTTCCTTTTACTTGCGGTTACTTTTCTAGTTCGCACCGCATGGGCGCAGACCTGCGATTCGGTAACCGTCTCTGGCCCGCCTGCGGGTGCTCCCGCTTCTTGGGACGCCAATGGTCAACTGATTGGTGCGGGCGTCGAGCTTGCGCAGAAATTACTCAAGTCGGCGGGGGTCAAGCAAGTCAAGGTTGTGCGCTTTGCGTCATGGCCTGAGACCTTAACTGCGGCCCGCACGGGTGCTGTGGATATGATTTTTTCAGCAGGCTGGTCGTCTGATCGAGCGCGCTACCTAAACTATGTCTATCCGGCACATGGCTATCAATTTTTGCATGTGCTTGTTCGTAAGGGCAATCAATTCAATCTAAACCGATATGAGGACTTAAAAGGTAGAACGGGTCTTGCTGGGGTCGGCGAGACCTTTGGTGACAGCACGTTTGGTTCGCTGGTAGAAACGGAGTTGACGATCGAGCGTTCGCCAAATACAGATGAGAGTTTCCGGCGTCTGTTGGCTGGGGAGGTCGATTATGTTTTTGCTTATGAGAATGCTGCCTATTCAGAGATATACAGGCGCGATCTAGGTGATAAGGTTGAAAGCCTAGTGACGTATCCGTACCGCTCGGATACTTTCTTTGCATTTTCCAAGCGTTCTAAATGTGGAACGATTTGGAAAGATAAGCTTGGAGCTGAGCTTCAAAAGGCGAACAACAGAAATGATTATTTTTTGTTGTTAAAGAAATACCGCACTATATTTAACGAAAGCCAAGCGAATCCCTCAGCGCATCTATCTCAGTAGAGCGGTCGTAACAAAGGGTAGGTGACTGAGTCATCTACCCTTTGTTACTGCAAAACAGAAAACTGTATTTAAGCAGCCTGTACTTCTACAACTTCTGCAACCTTTTCTTCTTTCGCAGCTTTGCGTGCAGCCAAAGCTTCTTTGGCGTGCGTCCACAATGTCTTGTCAGTGACTGATTTCGAGAACGAGTCAGCACATACCAAAACTAGAGCTGCAGGGCCGAGTGCCAAGCGTGCGCCAAGGCCGACCACGGCGTGCGCTGCGCCATTCAAAAACTGTCCGTCCATCAAGAGGCTTGCACCGGGGAGAACAGATTCGCCCACCAGTTTCGCGCCGTTCGTCAATACATTCAGGTCGTTTGCTTGAGTTTGCATGATTCAGTTCTCTCCAAAATCCAAAAAAATTTTGAGCTAGTGTGTTCGTTTAGCCAGACTAGCGCCTGCTATTAGCTCAATAGCCTACTAGTCAAAAGAATAGCAGGTTACTGTGACATCAACAATACAAAGTTTCTGACTTTGTCACAAGCTTATAAAAAATAGTCCATAAAAATCAATGGTTTATTTAAATCCCAAGGGTTTGATTTCAGAACATTTGGTCTTATTTATCGAGTTTTTGAGAGGAATTGCGAGAGTCTTCCATAATCATGCGTGCTGCTTTATCTGCAACCATGATGACTGGAGCGCTTGTATTGCCCGAAGGTACTTTAGGCATGATTGAAGCATCCACGACGCGTAAACCCTCGATACCGTGCACGCGTAAGCGGTGATCGACCACTCCTAGTGCATCGGAACCCATCCGGCATGTGCCAACCGGGTGGTACATCGTTTGTGCTTGCTCGCGGCAGTAGGCGGTGAGCTCTTCGTCTGTACTCTTATCGGGGCCTGGCAAGGCCTCGCCCGTGCAGATGTCGCTGAATGGCGGTTGGCTGAAAATACGACGGATCAGACGCAAGCCGAATACTAGCGGAGCTGTGTCGCGTGGATCGGTCAGGTAGCTTGCAAACATGCTCGGGGCTTGATGGAAGTCTGCCGATTTCAACGTCACTGCGCCAGCCGAATGAACATGAAGCAAGCCACAAGAAGCCGTGATCGCAGGAAAATTATCTGCCTGAAACATACCTCCAGCGCCCAGCATACTGAAGGGACGCATCTGCATTTGCAGATCGACTTTGTCGGAGTTGACTCCGGACTTCGCAAAAAGCGCGACTTGCGCTGCCGCTGAATTCAACAATCCTTTGCGGCTAACCAGGTAGCGCAAAACATCGGGAATCATCCGCAGGTTGCTGCAGATTTTATGATTGACGGAGAACTCTGGTTTCACTTTTGCCATCGCATGCACATACACGTGATCATGTAAGTTTTGACCCACCCCTGGCAAGGGGTGAACCACGGCTATACCGTGTTTGTTCAGCTCATCTGCTGGGCCAATGCCCGACAGCATGAGTATCTGCGGCGAATTAATTGCACCAGCAGAAAGAATCACTTCGCCTGCGGTGACTTCAATGGATTGACCATTCTGTTCGTAGCGCACACCTGTTGCACGCTTACCCGTCAATACAATACGTTCGACTAGCGCATTCACTTCAACCGTTAGGTTCTTTCTGTTGCGAATGGGTTTCAGAAAAGACCGGGCTGCAGACGAACGAATGCCGCGGTGGATCATTAGCTGCACGTACCCAACACCCGCTTGCTTGACTCCATTGAAGTCGTCGTTTGGTTCAATCCCCGCATTGACAGCGGCAGCAACAAAAGCTTGAGATGCCGGATGAGGTTCTTGCAGCGCTGAGACGTTGAGCTCACCCTGCGATCCATGCAGTGCTGATTCTCCGGCAAAGTGACACTCTGTTGCTTTGAAGTGAGGCAGAACATCGTCCCAACCCCAGCCCGGGTTGCCTGAGTCGCGCCAACCGTTGTAATCGTCAGGGGTGCCTCGCATGTAAACATGGCCATTAATGCTGCTTGAACCCCCAAGCGTCTTACCGCGCGGCCAGTGAAGTCGGCGACCATTAAGGCCAGGCTCTGGCTCTGAGTGATAGCCCCAAGTGATCTGCGGGTCAGCAACGATGCGCGGCACACCTGCCGGAATTTTGATCCATGGATTGCTATCTGTGGGGCCGGCTTCGAGGAGCAAAACGGTGCGTGTTCCGTCCGCGGACAATCTGTTCGCGAGTACGCAGCCGGCAGAGCCAGCGCCTATGATGACAAAGTCGTATGTAGTGTGCATGCTGTGGATCTCTATTTCAGTTTGCGCAGGTCCGCCCAGTTTCTCTGCATCTCAACAAATAAGAATGATGCAGACCAGGTGATTAGGATGATGCCGGTTAACGACTCAATACCACCTAGATACCTAAGCCGACCTTCAGCAATGACGTCACCATAACCGACAGTGGTGAATGTGACGAAGGACAAATAGACGCAGTCAAGAATGCCGCCGCCGTCTGCGAGGTTGCCAGTTAGTCTGCCCATTCCATCGATCATGCTTGAAAAATAGAAGGCGAATGCGAACAACCAGATTTCAATCACGTGGACCAGAAAGATACACACAGCTCCTACCAAGACTTGAAGTCGCGGTCGAATTTGACAAAGTTTTGGTAGCTTTTTTGAAAGCCAGAAAAGGGCTTCGTAATGGATCAGCATCGTCAACATGATGACGGCTGTATTGATAAGAAAAGCTATAGCCAAGATCATGGGGTCGGTCCTTTTGGCAAGTCCGACCACTATAGCGAAGAATCGTGTTTTATTCTTGTGCGTTCAGACTGATACCTTCATGTCTTGCGACTTTTTCTAGGGCTTGCTCAAAGAGTGCCCGCGCAGATCCTGAAACCGATGATAAGTAAGCGTGAAGGTGCGCATCTTCTGCGCCTTTATTCAGGCATTCTTGGCTGTATTGTTCAAAGCTGGCGAGTTGCGCGATGATTTCTGCTACGTGGCGGGGGCACTCGCATAGTACGTTGGTTGAGATCCCGCTGATTTTTTTGAGTACCTGATCGGAATACTTACGTGCCGGTATCGTTGCGCTTGTGGACGTTTCGCTCAGTTGCTGGCTCGCATCAACCACCAGCACCGAGTTGATGAGTTCGGCGAGCTCGTAGTCTGATAGGGGCTCGCGACGAACGATCATTCCATGTCCGCGCATAGCGCGCACAACTTGTTCGCGGCCGTAGTTATAAAGCACAACAATTTGGCTTGTACGCATTGCACGTGCAGCTTGCAAAATGTCGTTGACAACGATTTCGTGCAAGGTGTTGATCTTAAGCAAAAAAATGTCTGGTGACGATGAGGATGGCGTCTGGCGCGCTGCCTCGACACTTTGATATACCCCGGTCACAGCAAGTTGCGTGTTTTGCAGATATTTTGCGAAAGATGTTCCCTCAACTTGTCCTGCTAGGGCAAGCCCAACGATCGCTAATGAGACATTGCGTGTATGCCCTGATTTGGCGCTGCCACCTTTCTGGCTAGATTGCTTTTGTAGCAGCCCGTTTAGCGCCTCGAGCTCGAGGGGAGCGATGGTACTGATTGCGTGACCTTGATCGCTTAACTGTTTTAAAAGCGTCGCCCGCAAGAGATCCTCTTCACCGTAGAGACGGTGCTGCCCGGCGGTTTTGATTGGAGTCAGCGCTTGGTGTCTTGCTTCCCAGACTCTGAGCGTAGAGACGGGGACACCCGCGAGTTTTGCGATAGCGCCAATCCGATATTGTTGAGTGAGCGATTTCAATTTAAATTTAGTATGAGTAGATATTGAATAGATTGTATTAGATATTTTAAAATATATATGTATTTGAATAGATTTTTGGTAGATAATTCAACATCGATATAGTTTTAATCTACTCAAAAGAGAGTAACCCATGAGCGCAAACGAAGCTAAGCATGCATTAAATCTGGTTGTTTCTCTGGCTAAATTGCCAAAAGCCTCGACGCTAACGACTCAGGAATTGGCCAGACGCTTGAGCCTATCCGTTTCGTATGTGGAAAATTTGCTCAAACTGTTGCGGTCGAACGGATTGGTGTCCTCCCGGCGCGGTCCTTTGGGTGGGCACTGTTTTTGTGGCGTAGCAACCAGACTTTCGGTTTGGGATATCGTTTCTGTGTTTTACGTGGCACCTGCGCCACTTCGACACAGTGGTAGCCGTGAGGACTTCACGGGTTGGCTCGAAATGCAGTACGAGCAGGCGCGGATTGAGTTTTTTAAATCGGAGCGATTCGCAGATTTGTTAGGGGAAAATGTTCCCGAGTGGAAAACTGAAATACGGATCGAGAGAGAAGAGCCACATTTTGAATACGCTGAGCCACACTTCCAGAATCATCGAAATGGCATGGGAAGATCGCACGCCTTTTGAGGCGATCGCCCAGCAGTTCGGCTTAAACGAGACAGAGGTGATAAAGTTGATGCGTCGAGAACTCAAGCGCGCGTCATTCAAACTCTGGCGTGAGCGTGTGTCGGGCCGACACACGAAACACTTGGCACTCCGGCCAGTGTCTATGGCGCATGAATACCGCCATGCCGCACGTTTAGGAAGCAGATGAGCACAACCTTACTCGCCCCTCCGTTGACTGCACCGCCTGACCTGCAGGGTAAGCTCAAAGAGCAAGGTTTTGCCGTGCTCTCGCCTCAGGCGGCGAGTGAGTTGAGCGGTATTGCGCTGTCTGAGTTGTTGAACCTCAATTCCTTTTGGAATGATTTGCCTCCTGATCAATACCTAAAAGACGGTGGTAGATATCGCCGTCGGCGGCACGGCAGTTTTCTGGTCGATGGCGACACGGTGACGCAGCACGCAGATCGTGCGCATTGGCAGCCGCTTTCCTACAATGCGCTGCACGGAGGAATGCGGCGATGGTTTGCGCCGTTAGAAGCTGCAATGACTGCTACAGCTGCTTGGTCAGCGTTGCTCTCTTTTCTGGGGCATGTGGCGTCTGGTTTGCGGGGTGATCAGACTTGGTTCGTAGAAGCGCATCCATTTCGGATTGACACGACCGACGGAATTGGCAGGCCAACGCCCGAGGGCGCACATCGTGATGGTGTCGATCTCGTTGCGGTCTTTTTAATTGGTCGCCACGGCATCAAAGGGGGCGAGACGCGTGTGTTTGACGTGAGCAGCCCTTTCGGACAACGCTTTACCTTGACCGAACCTTGGTCTGTCTTGTTGTTAGATGACGCGCGGGTTATTCATGAAACCACCCCCATCCAGCCACAGGGTGAATTGGGGTGGCGAGACACGCTCGTGATTACGCTGCGTTCCGGCGGTTTTTTAGACGAGCCCAGCAAAACGGCAGCGTAGTCAGACGATTGCTGATTACTTCGGCATGCCTTCTACAATTTTCTTGTAGAGAGCGTACTCATCAGTGATCAGTTTCTTGAACTCCGGCTGAGACATCTTCTTGGCCTCTGCTCCCGTATTTGCCAACTGCTTAATCACTGCCGGATCAGAGATAACTTCATTAAGTGATTTGCTCAGCCGTTCGAGCACTGCTGCAGGCGTCTTTGCTGGTGCAGATAAGCCTAGCCACAATGAAGCTTGATAGCCAGCAACGCCGGCTTGTTGCATCGTGGGTATCTCGGGCAGCTCAGCTGATCTCGTCGTGGTGCCAACCGCCAATGCTTTAATCGAGCCGGCTTTGATCTGTGCTAACACAGCAGGCATCGAACCAAAGAGTACTTGCACTTCATCAGCCATCACGGCTTTCGTTGAGTCTGCATTACTACTGTAGGGGATGTGTTCCATTTTGACTCCGGTCGCATTCAAAAACATGAGCGCGGCCAGGTGTGTCGTCGATCCTTGCCCTGCGGAGCCGTAATTTAGTTTCCCAGGATTTTTCTTCGCAATTTCGATCAGGTCTTTAACCGACGTGATACCCGATTTATTGCTGACGACGAGTACATAGGGTGTTTCGGCGATCATCCCGATATGTTCAAAACTGTTGATCGGGTGGTACTTAACCGTCTCGTTCGTGAGTGGACCGACAACGAGTGTGCTGGTGGTCGACATTAGGATCGTGTAGCCATCAGGAGGCATTGTTGTGACTTGCTGGGTGCCTAACGTGCCACCCGCGCCACCTTTGTTCAAGACGACAACCGGTACACCTAAGTTTTTCGCCATCGCTTGCGCGGTGATACGTCCAACAATATCTGTTGAACCCCCAGCACCAAACGGCACCATCATTGTGATTTGACGTGTTGGGTACGTTTGTGCGCTCGCGGCTCCCACAGACAATAGCGTCGCGGCCACGGACAGGATCGTGGTGGCAAGGAATGGTTTGACGAATCGATTTTTCAACATTTTATCTCCGAAGAATTTTTGATTTACTTTCTTGGTTTTATTTGCGACGCGCTACGAGTACAACATAATTTCCGTCTTTGTAATAGCCAAAACGGTAGTTCAATGGCTTGATGTCTGATCGTTGGGTGAAGGCTTGCGCTAGGTCGGTGTGATAGCTTAGGAAAGCATGGTGTGCAATCACGAATTTGCCGTACAACGAAACGTCGAACGACTTGATAAGGGAAGAGTAGTTCAGTGCGGTTTCGTCCTGCACGATGAGTGGTGCGCGCCCAAGGATTTCCTTGGCGATCATATTGAAATTCGCATTTTGTGGAAGATGCGAAGCAGCTTTAAAGATAGTCGGGTTCACCGCCGAAAGCTGCACAAATTTTAGATTTTCTGGCGAAGCCTGCAGGCCTGGATTGGATAAATCCATCTTCAAGTAGTCAACCACAATAGGCTTGCCACCTTTCGTTGCATAAATACGAACCGATGGCCAGTTTCTGGTCTCTGCTGGAATCTCTTCCACATCACCTTCGGAGTTCACCTTGATCGGAACTACACGATCGAGCTCAAACCCTTGGAGCTTCATAAAAATGGTAATGAAGGTGCTCGAGCCAATCCGCCCTTGTGTTGAAAAGTAGTAGCGATCTAGATATTCCGTAACAAAAAATCCGTGTGTTCCATATAGTTGCCAAGCCGAAATGAGAATATCTAAGGCTTGATCAGTCAGTTGCAGATTAGATGCGTTAAGGTTCAGTGGACGCTCAGCGTTTTGCATTGCAATCATGATGTATCGCTTTGCATTGGGATAGATCTGAAATGCAGTGGTGAAGTCGGGTCCCGAGAAAGGATAGAACACGGTTTCATTGACATGCGGCACTTCGGTCTTGGCCCACTCCACCATGGGGGTGCCAATTTTCTGTGTGTACTCAGCCCAGTTCGTTTCAACAGTCTGGGTGTACGTTGCCCATTTCTGACTTTGGCTTAACGCGGAAGGCAATCCGCTTGTTGGTGTTTTGCCGATGAGCAAGGTTGCGACATCGTCGTACTGAGCAGCCGTTAACAACCCACTTGTCGTTGCAGGAGTCGTCTGTGCAAGTGCGACAGGCTGAAGACTAGCGATGAGTAACGTGGTTGCGCAGAGAAGCTTTGAGAGGCCAGCGAATCGAATTGTTGTTGTTTGCATGGGATAGATGTCAGTACGACAGCAAGAATTGTGAAAAAAATAATCGCACAGTTTATTGCATATCGACCAACTCTACCCTAAGCCCTTGTTTTATATATGTTATTTATCCAGAGCCGCATAAATCATCGCGTTAACCCGCTCGCGATACTCTTTACGCAGGTCCCCAGGTGTGGCCGCCATCATGACAACCACCATGTTCTCTTTGGGATCCGCAAAAAACATCGTGCCGTAGGCCCCGTTCCATGTGTAATCCCCGATGTTTCCATTGATCGCAGAAACTCCGCGGTACTTTCGGACAGCGACACTCAAGCCAAAACCGTATTCTGCGCGGGACGCCTCGGTGACGGCTACGCGATTCTTGATTTGAGTGCCGAGGTGATCAGCGGTCATCAGTGCGACAGTTTGCGGACCCAGCACGCGCTTGCCATCAATCGAACCACCGTTAAGCAGCATCTGACCGAAACGAATGTAGTCCCCAGCAGTGCCGTACGCGCAACCTCCACCGCAGTCATATTTGATAGGGGTTGTCAGTAACTGTATCGATTGTGGTTTATTGGTTAAGGGGTCGACGGCAAGCGGGTGCGCAAAGCGTGATGCATCTTTGGCAGACATGGAGAATCCAGTGTCGTTCATACCAACTTTGTTCCATATCCGTTCACGCATAATTTCTTCAAGGCGCTTATTGGCCATTTTTTCTTGGAGCAGTCCAAGCACATCAAGACCAAAACCGTAATCCCAGGTCGTTCCCGGCTCATACATGAGCGGAGCAGCAGCGAGTTTGTCAATCAAGGCTTTGCCATCGTATTGCACAGCTGAAACGACAGATCCGGCCGGATACTCTTTATGTATCGAGGTGGCACCTCTCCCGCCATAGGTCAGACCGCTTGTATGGCGCATCAAGTCCTGTACGCTGATGGGTGTTTTATTTGCCACGGTCGATACAGCTCCGTCTGCGCCAAGCTTGCCGAGCTTTTGGTCCTTGAATTGCGGGAACCAATTTGAAATCGGCATGGTCAAGGGCAGTTTGCCTTCTTCGTAAAACGTCATCGCGCTGACGGCAGTCATCACCTTTGTCATGGACGCCAACTGAAAGATAGTGTCAGTCGTCATGGGTGTATTGGTGGCCTTATTACGAAAGCCATAGGCCTCGTAAATCACCAGCTTGCCATTTTTAGTCACGGCTAAAACCGCTCCCGGCATCCGGTTATTAGCGACTTCCTGAGCAAAAAATGCGTGAATGCGCTTGACGCCCTCGGCAGAGAAGCCCTGTGATTCTGGTGAGGCTAGGGGAAGTGGCGCCTGTGCCGACTGACTGTAGGCCACACCGGCCCAGAGTGTGAGTGCACTAAAAAGTGCTGTCTGAACGCGTTTCATAGTTGTCTCCTGGGGAAATGTTTTTTGGTTCTTTATATAGGTATAAACTTAACATTCAAATGTGCGTAAGCACCAGATCGTCATTAAGAATTTGGAGTATTGAATATGATTCAAAAGAATTTCAAACGCGTGGCCTTGGCGCTCGCCTTCTTGTGCGCCGCAGCACCAGGTGTCACGTTGGCACAGCAGTGGCCAACCAAGCCGGTCACCTTTGTGTCGCCTTTCCCTCCAGGGGGGTCAGTGGATCCGTTGGCGAGATTGTTTGCTGCCAAGCTCACTGATGCGCTGGGTCAGCAATTCATCGTTGAGAACCGTACCGGCGCTTCGGGTTCGATCGGAACCGGATATGTCGCCAAGGCGGCCCCGGATGGTTACACCTTCGTGTTTGTGTTTGATACGCACGCAGTGAATCCTTCGTTGCTGCCCAAGATGCCGTTTGACACGCTGAAGGACCTGTCACCGGTCATGTTGATTGGGACAGCACCAATGGCGTTTGCGACCGCGGCAAACAAGCCGTACAAGAATTTTGCTGAGTTTGTCGCTGCGGCTAAAGCCAAGCCAGACTCATTAAGTTATGGCTCGGTGGGTAGCGGCAGCCTCGGTCATCTGACGATGACTCTGGTCCAGAAGGCGGGTGACTTTAAAGTAATCCATATTCCCTACAAGGGTGGTGGCCCAATGTCTGCCGATATTTTGGGCGGTCAGGTTGAGTCGGGCATTGGCTCGGTCGCGGTGTTGGCTAATCACATTAAGGGTGGAAAGATGCGTGCGCTGGCTGTGACAGGTGAGACGCGTTCGTCGTCGATGCCCGATGTGCCCACGATGGCTGAGCAAGGCTTCCCAGGCTTCTCCGCAGTCGCTTGGTGGGCTGTGTTTGCGCCGGCAGGTACGCCGAAGCCCATCATTGACAAGCTCAATGCAGAAATGGTGAAGATCGCGAAAGATCCCGCTGTAAATAAGCAATTGACTGAAACCTTGGGCATTGACCTTAAGCTGAGCAGCCCTGAGGCGCTTCAGAAATGGACAGTTACCGAGATGGATCGTTGGGCGAAGGTGATTAAAGAGAACGGCATTAAGCCCGA
>JACCEB010720500.1_pt1 | contig 86694 bp, 92 predicted proteins | sample 7454761 | NCBI WGS metagenome assembly JACCEB01 (sample SAMN15323454, study PRJNA562643) | freshwater metagenome | isolation source: river surface water | place: USA:Blue River Watershed | collected 2017-08-18 | reverse complement strand
GTGGGGGCACCGAACGAGCGCTCGAGCACCACGTTGCGGCCTTTGGGGCCCAGGGTCACTTTGACGGCGTTGGCCAGAATGTTCACGCCTTCCACCATGCGGGCACGTGCGTCACCGCCGAAAACCACGTCTTTAGCTGCCATTACTTTTCTCCTGAATTCAATGCGTTAAGGGTTGTTGACCGAAGGAATTACTTCTCGACCACGGCGAACAGGTCTTCTTCTTTCATGACCAAAAGTTCTTCGCCATCGACCTTGACGGTTTGGCCGCTGTACTTGCCAAACAGCACGCGGTCGCCGACTTTCACGCCCACGGGCGAGAATTCGCCTTTGTCGTTTTTCTTGCCCGGGCCAACGGCCAGGATTTCGCCTTGATCAGGCTTCTCGGCGGCGTTGTCGGGAATCACGATACCCGATGCGGTTTTGGTTTCGTTTTCGAGGCGCTTGACGATCACGCGATCGTGAAGAGGACGAAGTTTCATGCGATCTCCCAGTTGAAGAAAGGTTTAAATTGAAGAACAAAGACCACAAACAAGCCAAGGTTTGGGTCGTGAAGGCGAGATACTAGCACTCACCTCCAGCGAGTGCTAATGATAAGGCATCTCAGGGACTTTTCAAGAGTCCCTGTTGGAGGATCAGGGTTTTTACGGGTATTTAGACGCCGGCAGCGGCTTTCAGGGCGGCGGCCTTGTCGGTGCGCTCCCAGGTGAAGTCGGGCTCGTTGCGGCCAAAGTGGCCGTAAGCGGCGGTCTTCGAGTAGATCGGGCGCAGCAGGTCGAGCATCTGGATGATGCCTTTCGGGCGCAGGTCAAAGTGCTCTTGAACCAATGCCGAGAGGCGGTCGTCGGAAACCTTGCCGGTGCCCATGGTGTTGACGGTGATGTTCATCGGGCGGGCCACGCCGATGGCGTAGGCCACCTGCACCTGGCACTGACGCGCCAGGCCAGCGGCTACGATGTTCTTGGCCACGTAGCGGGCGGCGTAGGCGGCCGAGCGGTCGACTTTGGACGGGTCTTTGCCGCTGAAGGCGCCGCCACCGTGGGGGCAGGCACCGCCGTAGGTGTCGACGATGATTTTGCGCCCGGTCAGGCCACAGTCGCCTTGCGGACCCCCCACGACAAAACGGCCGGTCGGGTTGATCAGGTATTTGGTGTCGGCGCTCAGCCATTCTTTGGGCAGCACGGGTTTGATGATTTCTTCCCGGACGGCTTCATAGAACGCATCGGTCATGCGGTCACCCAGACTCATTTCGGGCGCATGCTGGGTCGACAGCACCACGGTGTCGATGCTGTGGGGCTTGCCGTCGACGTAGCGCAGGGTCACCTGGCTTTTGGCGTCGGGGCGCAAGAAAGGCAGGCGGCCGTCTTTGCGCAGTTCGGCCTGGCGCTGCACCAGCCGGTGGGCGTAATAAATGGCTGCCGGCATCAGGTCGGGGGTTTCGTCGCAGGCGTAGCCGAACATCAGGCCCTGATCGCCGGCGCCGGTGTTGAGGTGGTCGTCTGAGGCATGGTCCACACCCTGGGCGATGTCGTTGGACTGCTTGTCGTAGCAGACCATGACGGCGCAACCTTTGTAATCAATGCCGTATTCGGTGTTGTCGTAGCCGATGCGCTTGATGGTGTCGCGGGCGACCTGGATGTAATCGACGTGGGCGTTGGTGGTGATTTCACCGGCCAGAACCACCAGGCCGGTGTTGCACAGGGTCTCGGCGGCCACACGGCTGCGCGGATCCTGGGCAAAGATGGCGTCCAAAATGGCATCGGAAATTTGATCCGCCACTTTGTCGGGATGGCCTTCAGAGACCGATTCTGAGGTGAAGAGATAGTCGTTCGCCATGATTAAACTCCTGATTGACATGGGTTGGCGCGTTGCCAACTCGGGGAGCTTGGCGAACGCTTTAGCAGTGGGGTGCATCGCACCGCCGGGTTGCCCCGGTGTGTCGCCCTGCAAGTTGCTTCATTAACTCGGCGACAATGCACATTGTAGCCAAACTGATTTGCTTTCGACATGACCCTGGTTTTCAGCCTGCTTGCGCGCTTGCCTTTGGCCTTCATGCAGGCCTTGGGGGGCCAATTGGGTTGGCTGGTCTGGTGGGCATCGCCCGCTTACCGCCGTCAGTTCCGCCATCAGGTGATGTTGTCGGGTGTGGATCCTCAGCGGGCCCGCCAGGCGATTGCATCCACCGGGCGCATGGTGGCCGAGCTGCCCTGGGTCTGGGCCCGTCCCGACCACCAAAGCCTGAGCGATCGGGTGTCCTGGGACGGTGAGGCGCACGTTCAAAAAGCACTCGAAGCCGGCAAAGGCCTGATTGTCATGTCGCCCCACCTGGGCAGTTGGGAGGTCGGGGCCCAGGCCCTGGCCGAGAAATTTGCTGCCCGTCACGGTGAATGGAGAGTGCTGTATCGGCCGCCCCGCCAAGCCTGGCTGCGCCGCTGGGTCGAGCATGCGCGTCAACGCAACCAGGTGCAGGCCGTGCCCACCACCTTGGCGGGGGTGCGGTCTTTGGTACGGGCTTTGCGAGCAGGTGGGGGCACGGCCATCTTGCCCGATCAGGTGCCTCCGTCGGGGCAAGGGGTCTGGGCGCCGATGTGGGGGCTGCCGGCCTACACGATGACCCTGGTGCCCCGTCTGGTGCAGCAAACGGGTGCCACGGTGTTGCTGTCGTGGTGTGAGCGTTTGCCCCAAGGTCGTTTTGTGACCCATTTCCAGCCTTGGGTCGATCCGGTGCTCAGCGATCCGCAAGCCAGTCCCGAGGCCCTGGCGGCCGCCATGAACCAAGCGGTTGAAGGCCTGGTGCGCGCCCATCCCGAACAATACCTGTGGGGCTACAACCGGCACAAACAACCCCGGGAGGAAGGGTGACCATGCGGCTGTGGCCCGACTCGATCATGCGCATGCTGGGGGGCTTGCCCCTGAGCTGGCTGCGTGCCTTGGGTGCGTTGCTCGGCTGGGCGCTCTATGCCCTGGTGCCCGCTCGCCGTCGTGTGGTCATGACCAATTTGCGCCTGTGTTTTCCGCACTGGGACGATCAACGCCGACGGCAAGTCGGTCGGTCGGTGTTTGTGTATTTCGCCCAGTCCTGGCTGGACCGGGGGTGGTTGTGGCACGCCAGCCCGGATGTTCTGCGCCGCCGCCTGGTCTTGTCCGACCCGCAGGGCGTGCTGGCGTCATCGACCCCCACGGTGTTCTTTGCCCCGCACTTTGTGGGTCTCGATGCCGGTTGGACGCGGTTGGCCATGGAGCCTCAGTTGCAACTGCTCACCATCTACACCCAACAGTCCAACCCCGGGGTGGATGAATGGGTGCGTCAAGGTCGCGGGCGACTGGGCAAGGTGACCTTGTTTCGCCGCGAGGATGGCGTCAAACGGATCCTCAAGTCGATGCGCCAAGGCGAGTGCCTTTACCTCTTGCCCGACATGAATTTTGGCGCCGAGGAGTCCGTCTTCGTGCCGTTTTACGGGGTGTCTGCGGCCACGGTACCCTCGTTGTCTCGCTTTGCGACGCTGGCTGGCGCACGCGTGGTGCCGGTGATCACCGCCATGACCGATCAAGGCTACGAAGTGCGCGTGTTGCCCCCATGGAGCGACTTTCCGACGCAAGACGCCACGGCCGACACCGCCACCATGAATCTGCGCTTGCAAGCTTGGATCGATGACCATCCGGCCCAGTATTTTTGGGTTCATCAGCGCTTCAAAAGCCGCCCGCCGGGCGAGCCTTCGGTTTACGACTGAAGAAATTCAGCCATTTGGGCGATCACCCACCGTGGCTGTTCGTGCACGATCCAGTGGCTGGCCTCATCGTGGGTGCGCACCTCAAGATGTGGCACATGGTCGTGTAAACCCTCCAGCAGGCAGGGCAACAAGGCGCGGTCGCGCAGGCCCCAAAGGACCCACGTGGGCACATCGATGCGCCACATCGAGTCCGGCAAGTCGACCCCCCGAGCGCCCGGGTCCTGTGGGGTGGCAGGGCGCAAGGGTGATGCACGGTAGTAATTCAGGCCACCGCTCAGACCCTGTGACCAGACGGCCAGGTGATGTTGGCGCAGATCATCATGGAGCCAGTGGGCCTGATCGGCGGCAGACACTTCCGAAAAAGCGAAAGACCACAATTTTTCAAACCGGTTCCGGCTCAGCAGCGCTTCGGCATCCGGCCGAACCAGGAAGTTCATGTAGGCACTGGCCGCCTGTTGCTCGGGGTTGTCTCGCAAGGCGCGCCAAAACAGGCCCGGATGGGGTGAATTGACGATGACCAGCCGGGTCAGGCGTTGCGGGTGCAGATTGGCCAGGTTCCAGGCCACCGCTCCGCCCCAGTCGTGAGCCACCAGCGCCGCCAGGGGCGCACCGTCGGATTCGGCATCGATCAGCGCCAGCACATCTTGAACCAGGTGCTTGGCCCGGTAGTCGGACACTTCGGCCGGTTGGCTCGAATCGGCAAAGCCCCGCAGGTTCGGCGCCACGCACCGGTAGCCGCCGTGTTCGGGCTGGGCAAAGTGGTCCAGCAGGTCGTCCCAAGCGAAGGCGGCTTGCGGGAAGCCGTGCAAAAACAACAGCACGGGGCGACCCGGGGTGCCACTGACCCGGCAAGACAGTTCAATGCCGTGTGGCAAGCGGTGGCGCAGTGTCTCGATCATGGGGCCCCTGTGGCGTGTCAGCGGGGCCTGGCCCCGATTCAGGCCGAACCAGCGGACGGCTCGGGTGCGGGCTCGGCTTCGGTGTGGGTCCAATTCCACAGCATCAGGGCGGTTTTGTCCACCCCCTGCTTTTTCAGGGCGGAGAACAACATGGCTTCACCGCCACCGACTTGCAGCTTGGCGATCGACAAGGCTTTGGCGCCCTCGCTGCGGGTGAGTTTGTCGGCTTTGGTCAGCAACACCAGGAATTTCAGGCCTTCTTCCACCCGGGGTCGGATGACTTCCAGCAACACCTCATCGAGTTCAGTCAGACCATGGCGGGGGTCGCACATCAGCACCACCCCTTTGAGGTTGGGGCGTGAAACCAGGTAATTGGCCATGACCTGCTGCCAACGGATTTTGTCCTGCTTGGGGACGGCAGCGTAACCGTAGCCGGGCAGGTCGGCCAGCACGGTGTCGGTTTGCCCCCCACGGCCCAAAGCAAACAGGTTGATGTGCTGCGTGCGCCCCGGGGTTTTAGACGCAAAGGCGAGCCGCTTTTGTTGCGTCAGGGTGTTGATGCAAGTCGACTTGCCGGCGTTGGATCGCCCCACAAAAGCGATTTCGGGGTGCTCATGGGCCGGCAGATGGTGCAGTTGGGCGGCGGTGGTCAGGAAACGTGCGGTGTGCATCCAGCCGACAGCGGCTTTGAGCCTTTCGGTCTCGTCCGCAGAAGCAGTGTGGGGGGCAGGGGGCTGGGACATGGGTGCTCGGGTCAGGTGGAGAAGGCCGGGCTGTTGGCAGGCCGTCAGGCACCGGGGCGAGTACATTGTAGAATCCTCGGGTTGAAGAAACCATTCAAGCCCCAAGTCATGAAGACGTTTGCCACCTTTGCTTTGTCGGTCCTTTGTCTGACCACCTCCGCTTTTGCCTCTGACGCCCCCAAGGCCGCCAAGCCCGACACGGCGGCTGGCGAAGCCAAATACACCGCCATGTGCGCTGCCTGTCATGGGGCCGATGGCAATTCGGCTGCCCCCGAAAACCCCAAATTGGCGGGCCAGCACCCTGAGTATCTGGCCAAGCAATTGGCCGAGTTCAAATCGGGCAAGCGCGCCAACGCCGTCATGGGGGGCATGGCCGCCGCGCTCAGCGACGAGGACATGAAAAACATCTCGGCCTGGTTGTCGTCACAAAAGCCCAAAGCCGGCTTTGCCAAAGAAAAAGAGCTGGTGGCCCTGGGTGAGCGCATCTATCGCGGTGGCATCGCCGACCGTCAGATCGCCGCCTGTTCCGGTTGCCACAGCCCCTCCGGTGCGGGCATTCCCTCCCAGTATCCTCGCCTCAGTGGCCAACATGCCCAATATAACGCCGCCCAACTCACCGCGTTTCGCGACGGGGTGCGCAAGAACAGTGTCCAGATGACCCAGATTGCGGCCAAACTCAACGATCGCGAGATCAAGGCTGTTTCCGACTACATGGCCGGTTTGCGCTGATCGCCTTGCGCTGCGGGGTGGATAACCCCACAAGCCACCCCACCGACCCGCCCCCAGGCGGGTTTTTTTTGGCCTGAATGAGATAATGTAAAAGCATCCATTCGAGGTCGATCATGCTCATCCGCACCCACTCCGACGGTCATCAACACCTTGTGCCCAGCGAGATCACGCCTGCCCAGGTGTATCGCCAGCGGCGTGACTTCATTCGCCACATGGCCACAGGCGCCGCTGGTTTGGCCTTGGCCGGCTGGGCGCTGCGCGACGCCCGCGCCAGTGTGTACCGCCCCGGCAAGTTGGCAGCCTTGCAAAGCGTCCCCTCCAGCGTCAGCGGTGCCATGGTCATGGACAAGGTCACCCCTTATGCCGATGCCAGCACCTACAACAATTTTTACGAATTCGGCACCGACAAATCCGATCCGGCCCGCAATGCCCACACCCTGGTCACCAACCCCTGGGCGGTGCAAATCGAGGGTTTGGTGAAAAAACCAGGCCCGATCGACCTGGCCGATTTGCTCAAGCTCAGCCCCATGGAGGAGCGAATCTACCGCATGCGCTGCGTCGAGGGCTGGTCGATGGTCATTCCCTGGGTGGGCTATTCGTTGTCCGCCTTGATCAAACGCGTCGAGCCTCTGGGCAGCGCCAAGTTCATTCAGTTTGAAACCTTGGCCGATCGCAAAACCATGCCTTATGTCGGCTCGCGCGTGCTCGATTGGCCTTATGTCGAGGGCTTGCGCCTGGACGAAGCCATGCACCCGCTGACGCTCTTGACCTTTGGCATGTACGGCGAAGTGTTGCCCAATCAAAACGGCGCACCGGTGCGCCTGGTGGTGCCCTGGAAGTACGGTTTCAAAAACGCCAAGAGCCTGGTGCGCATCCGTTTTACCGAACAAATGCCGGCCACGGCCTGGAACAAGGCCGCCGCCAACGAGTACGGGTTCTATTCCAACGTCAACCCGAATGTGGACCATCCCCGCTGGAGTCAAGCCACCGAGCGACGCCTGGGTGAAGACGGCTTGTTCACCAAAAAACGCAAAACCCTGATGTTCAACGGCTACGAGGCTCAGGTCGGTCAACTCTACGCTGGCATGGATTTGCGCAAAAACTACTGAGCCGATCATGGTCGTGCGTTCTGCGCTGCGCCACGCGGCTTTCAAGCCTGCACTGGGCATGCTCTTGCTGGCCCCCCTGGCCTATCTGGTCTGGGGCGCGGCCATGGACGCTTTGGGGCCCAATCCGGCCGAAACCCTGATCCGGTCCACCGGCGAATTGGCCTTGCGTGGGTTGTGTCTGGCGCTGGCGGTGACGCCGCTGCGCGTCATGACCGGTTGGCCCGAATGGGCCCGATTGCGCCGCATGCTGGGCCTGATCGCTTTCACCTATGCCGTGTTGCACCTGCTGTGCTACGGTTGGCTCGACATGGGGTTTGAGTGGGGCGAGATCGCGCGCGACATCGCCAAACGGCCTTTCATCCTGGTCGGCATGCTGACTTTTGTGATCTTGCTGGCGCTGGCGCTGACTTCATTCAATGCCGCCATCCGGCGTTTGGGGGCGCGCAAATGGCAGCTGTTACACCGTGGGGTTTATGCAGCAGCGGGCCTGGCGGTGTTGCATTTTTTCTGGATGCGGGCAGGCAAAAACAATTTTGGCGATGTCGCCGTTTACGGCGGCATCTTGTCCGCCTTGCTGGGCTGGCGAGTGTGGCGCTTTTACACCAATCGCTCTAACTCAAAGGTGTCAAACGCCGATTCGCGTTCGCGAATCAGGTGATGTTGGGCGCCGTCAACCAGCACCTCGGCAGCTCTGCCCCGGGTGTTGTAGTTGCTGGCCATGCTCATGCAGTAGGCCCCGGCCGAGAGCACCGCCAGGCGGTCGCCAGCCTGCACATTCAGGCCGCGGTCGCGGCCCAGCCAATCGCCACTTTCGCACACCGGACCCACCACATCGTAGACCGTGTCAGGACCTGATCGCTCGGCCAACGGGACGATCTGGTGATAGGCCTCGTACATGGCGGGGCGCGGCAGATCGTTCATGGCCGCGTCGACGATGCAAAAATTCTTTTGTTCGCCGGGCTTGAGATAGAGCACTTCGGTCAGACAGACCCCGGCGTTGCCCACCAGCGAGCGGCCCGGTTCGATCATCAGCATGCGCTGGCCATGCCCCCGCGCGTCCAGCTTGGCCAACAAAGCCGCCCACAGGCCCTCGGCTTCGGGCGGACGTTCGCCCCGATAGTCGATGCCCAGGCCGCCGCCAAAATCGATGTGATGCAGGGCGATGCCGTCGCGCTCGATCGCCTCGACCAAATCCAGCATCCGGTCCATGGCGTCCAGATACGGGCCGGTGTCAGTGATTTGCGAGCCAATGTGGCAATCGATGCCCACCACCTTGAGCCCGGGCATCGCAGCCGCCTTGCGGTAAGCGTTCAGGGTGTTTTCGTGTGCAACGCCAAACTTGTTGCCTTTGAGCCCGGTCGAGATGTAGGGGTGGGTCTTGGGATCCACATTCGGATTGACACGGATGCTGATCGGCGCTTGCAGGCCCAAGCCGACTGCTTCGCTGTTGAGCACGTCCAGTTCGGACTCGCTCTCCACATTGAAGCAGCCGATGCCGGCCTTGAGGGCGTGGCGCATTTCGGCGCGGGTTTTGCCGACGCCGGAAAAAATCACATGGGCAGGGTCTCCGCCTGCGGCCAGCACCCGGGTCAGCTCCCCCCCCGAGACGATGTCAAATCCGCAACCGGCCTGGGCAAACACCTGCAAAATGGCCAGCGAACTGTTGGCCTTCATGGCGTAGTGGATGCGCGAGGTGCGGCCGGCAAAACCGCGTTGATAGGCCGCCAGGGCGTCGAGCATGGCCGCCTTGGAATATACAAACAGAGGCGTGCCGTGCAGCTCAGCCAACTCCAGCAGGCTGACCTGATCAATCCACAGTTCGCCTGTCTGGCGGTGCAGGTGTGAGCCCAAAGGCAAAGAGAGTAGAGTCATGGTTGGCGCACCGGCTCGGTGAGGGGCTTCGAGGGCAAATTGGGCATGAGCGCCTCGGGCAACGAGGCACGGTCACGTGCAGCGGGTTCGGTCGGCAAGTACAAAGCACCCTTTTGACCGCAGGCGACCGTCGCAGTGACCACGACAACCGCAAGGGCGAGGCGCTTGAATAGAATTTGACCTTTCATCCCAAAATTGTAAGTCCACCGCATGACCGACCTTGAATTCCTGGATTTGGCTGAACAATTGTTGCGCCGACTCGAGCAACAGTGTGACCAGTTCAACGAAAACACCGACGCCGACATCGACAACCAGCGCGTCGGCGGCATGGTCACGTTGGTGTTTGCCGACCGCAGCCAAGTGGTGGTGAACCTGCAAAAGCCTTTGCACGAAGTCTGGCTGGCCACCCGCTACGGCGGCTACCACTACCGTTGGGATGGGGCGCAGTGGATCGACACCAAAGGGGGTGAACCATTTTGGTCGCGCTTGAGCCAAGATGCTTCCAGGCACGCCGGCACATCGTTGGCGTTCAGCGCCTGAGGTCGCCCAGCGCCTCTAGTTTCTGAACAAATCCAGGATCCGCTTTTTCTCGTCCTGCGGCGGCAAATCGCGCACGCCCTCTTTGGCCCCGCCCATGCCCAGCGACACCACGCCCGCCTCGCGGATGTATTCTTTGTAATACCACTCACCGCCGACGAAGGCCACCCCTTCAGGGGCTGCCAATTGCGTCACGGGCACGCCCTTCAGGGCCTGTTGCATGAAAGAAATCCAGACGGGCAAGCTCAGTCCACCGCCCGTTTCACGGTCACCCAGTTTGCGCGGTGTGTCGTAACCGATCCATGTCACGGCGGTCAGGGTGGGCGTGTAGCCGGCAAACCAGGCGTCCATGGCGTCGTTGGTGGTGCCCGTTTTGCCGTACAAGTCGGGCCGTTGCAGGGTGGCTTGTGCGCGCGCGGCGGTGCCCGAGCGCGTGACCTCTTGCAACAGTTGGCTCATCAGGAACGCATTGCGGGCATCGATCGCGCGTTGCGCTTCCTCCTGTTCGATGGGGGTGAACTGGTGCAGCACTTTGCCAGCGTTGTCAGTGACCTTGGTGATCAGGTATGGGTTGACCCGAAAGCCGCCGTTGGCAAACACCGAATAGCCCACCGCCATTTGCAAGGGGGTGACAGAACCAGCACCCAGGGCCATGGTCAGGTAGGGCGGGTGACGCTCGGCATCAAAGCCGAAATTCGTCACCCATTGCTGGGCGTTTTTGGCTCCCACGGCCTGCAGCACCCGGATCGACACCATGTTCTTCGACTTTGCCAAAGCGGTGCGCAAAGGCATGGGACCGTCAAATTTGCCATCGTAATTTTTCGGCTCCCAAGGCTGACTTCCGGTCACGCTGGCATCAAAAAACAGCGGTGAATCGTTGACGATGGTGCTGGGTGTGAAGCCCTTTTCCAGCGAAGCTGAATAGATGAAGGGCTTGAAAGCCGAACCAGGTTGACGCCAGGCCTGGGTGACGTGGTTGAATTTGTTTTTGTAGAAATCAAAACCGCCGACCAGGGCCCGTATCGCGCCGTCCCGCGGGTCGATCGCCACAAAAGCCCCTTCCACTTCGGGCAGTTGCGTGATGTCCCAATGCCCTTTGGGAGTTTTCAAAATCCGCACCAAGGCGCCAGGGCGCAACTTGATGTTGGGGGGGGCGTTCTCCGCCAGACCCGATTGCACCGGCTTGAGGCCCTCGCCGGTGATTTCAATGAATTCGCTGTTGTGACGCGCCACCACGACTTTTTTCGGACCGACCTCGACCACCACCGCCGCCAGGAGGTCCCCTTTGTCGCCTTGGTCGATCAGTGCATCGTCAATGGCGTCCTCACGCTCGGCGGGTTGGCTCGGCAGAGTCAGGAATTTTTCCGGCCCCCGGTAATGCTGGCGTTGCTCGTAGTCCAGGATGCCCCGGCGCAAGGCCTGATAGGCGGACTCTTGCTCGTCGGCGCGCACCGTCGTGTGAACTTGCAGGCCACGGGTGTAGATCTCCGCACCATACTGGGCAAACATCAATTGGCGCACCATCTCGGCCACAAACTCGGCGTGGCTTTGCTGCACCTGAGCCGCATTGCGCAGCCGCAGCGGCTCGTTGCGGGCTGCCAGCGCCTGGGCCTTGGTGATGAAACCGTTGTCCAGCATGCGATCGATGATGTAGAGCTGGCGCACCCGCGCTCTTTTGGGGTTGTTCACCGGGTTGTAGGCCGATGGGGCTTTGGGCAAACCAGCCAGCATGGCCGCCTCGGCCACGCTGATGTCCTTGAGCGATTTGCCAAAATAGGTTTCGGCCGCCGAGGCAAAGCCATAGGCTCGTTGCCCCAGATAAATCTGGTTCATGTAGATTTCAAAAATCTGGTCTTTGCTCAGCAGGTGCTCGAGCTTGAAAGTCAGCAAAATTTCATAGATTTTTCGGGTGAAGGTTTTTTCAGAGGACAGGTACACATTGCGCGCCACCTGCATCGTGATGGTCGAAGCCCCCTGACTTTTGGCGCGGCCCAGATTGGCCAGGCTGGCGCGCATCAAACCGATGTAATCCACACCGCCGTGCTGATAAAAGCGGGCGTCCTCGATGGCCAGCACCGCATCTTTCATCACTTGCGGGATTTCTTTGAACGGCATGAAGTTGCGCCGTTCTTCGCCAAATTCACCAATTTGCTTGCCGTCCGCAGAGAAAATCCGCATCGACAGTTTAGGCCGATAGTCGCTCATCTCCGAGATGTCGGGCAATTGCGGATAGGCCATCGCCAAGGCCACCGCCACCAGCAAGATCACAGAGAGAACGCCGGCCAGACCCAAGCCCAGGATCCAGGCCAGCGCTTTCCAGGCCAACTGGCCCAGCGACAGCTCGCTGGCAGGACGGGGGGAAGGTGATTCGTTACGCGGCATGGTCAAGGCAAGGCTGCTGAGTGGCGGATACAGGGGTGAGCATTAACCGAAAACAGGATGGGCATGCGGACTCCCCGTGCTGAAATCCATTCTAACTTTCCGAGCTCCCCATGAAAGAAACCGACTTTCAACCGACAGACCCCGCCCCTCGCCTGTGGTGGGTGTGCAGCGCATCGGGCTGGGCTGTGGGGCGCGCCCTCCAGCCCCAGCCCTGGATCGAGGCCCAGTGGCCCGACGGACAACTGCCGACAGATTTCCCCGAGGATGACTGGTCCCAGCCCTTGAGTCGCGCCCTTGAGGGCATGGCGCATGCGACTGTGGTGGTCGATGTCTGGTGCTTTCAGATGGCCAACCACGACCGTCCTCTCTGGTGGCCCGATCAACGGCGCAGTCGGCGCGTTTGGCAACGCTGGCTCGAAGATGCCGGTTGTGTGTTGGGGGACTGGCGCAGGGTCAGCGGGGCGCCCGCCGAACCTGACACATGGTCTGCAGTTCTCCGTGCCGAACCCCGGCGAGCTTTGCTGACCCTGGCTGTCTTGCGGCATGTCCATACCCCCGGGCGGCAATTGTTGCTGTCCAGCGCCGCAGCACTGCTGGTTCACCTGGGGTTGGTCGGGGTCGTGCAGCCCGTTTTGCAAGCGCAACGCGCGCAGGCGCAGGCGCAAGCCCGATCCGAACAAGAAGCGGCACAACAACAACAACGGCAAGAGCGTGCCTTGGCGCTGCAACAAGAACAAGAAAAACATCAGCGCGAATGGCTCAAACGGCAACACATCGAGTTAGCGCCTTTGACCCTGCTCGAGCGCTTGCTCCAGGATGCGCAGAACATGACCCAACCTCAGTATTGGGGCGAACTGCGCCATGCGGATGGTGCCTGGACCGTCTTCGGCGTGACCAGCCATGAGTCGGCCTGGCACGACGCCATCTCGCAGGCGCTGATCGCCTGGAACCCGCAAACCTTGGAGTCTGGCGCCATCACCTGGACCGCCTTGGGGGCGCCTCCCCACCCGGCCTGGAAATACCAGGCGCGTCTGACGTCTGCGGCCTCCGAAACGGGGGCGCCATGAACCCGGGTCGATTCGGCTGGTGGGGGTGGGCCTTGCCTTGGGGCGTGCTGTTGCTGGGTTATGGCCTGGCGGGCTGGCTGGATCCTCAGCACTGGCTCGGCCCGGACCCGGTCTTTGTCAGTGGCGTGACGCCCCCACCACGCCCTCAGATGGGCAGTGCGAAAAAACGCAACAACCCCAAACCGCCGCCGCCTTGGCCCGACGAGCGTGTCATTCGCCAGCAACTGGCCTGGCACCACCTCACTTTGCAGACCTGGAAACTGGGGCCACAGCGTGTCGGGGCCCAGGAGGTGCGATTGCAGTGGGCCTGGCTGGGCGCGTTGCGCGATGGCATGGCCATGCTGCGTCACCTGGCGCTGGAACACCCCCAAATGGCTGCCGAGACGCTGGTGTTACAGGCGCAGCCTTCGGGCGACTGGCACATTGAATGGCGGGGGCGTTGGTTGCCCCTGGAAGTGCCCACCCCTTTGCCCGACCCCGCCTCATGGGCACCGGCGTCCGTACCTTGGCCCTCGCATGCCGTGCTGGACCCGGTCTGGTTGTTGCAACACCAACGTCAACTGTGGGGGGCTGCGGGCTCGACCCGTGGTCTGTTGCGCCTGGTGCGTCCCGAGCAAATGCAACTGGTCGCGATCGTGCGTCAGCCCACGCCCCAGGCTTGGGTGCGCTGGCAACAGCACACCCTGGTGCTCCAAATGGGCGACCGCTTGGGTGATCGCGGTGCGGTGATTCGCGACATCCAGCCCGAGGGAGTGCGTTGGGTGGAGTCGGGTCGCAGCCACATGCTCAGGCCGCAGGGGCCCCACTGGACCCTGCAGGGTGGGCAGCCATGAAACGGGTCGCCAGTTTGCTGCTGTGGTGTGCTTTGCACGGGGCTGCCCAAGAGGCGAGCCTGGACATCGATTTTCATGCCATGGAAGTGGCCAGCGCCTTGCGCACCCTGGCGCGCCAAGGTGGCATCAACCTGGTGGTGACCGAGGGGGTGCAGGGCAACGTCAGCTTGCAATTGCGTCAGACCGATCCTTTGCGGGCCATGCAGGCACTGGCGCAAGCGCGGGGGCTGGTTCTGCAGCCCACCGAACAGGTTTGGTGGGTCGGCACCCAAGCCGAGTGGTTGGCCTTGGAGAAGAGCCGACAGGAGGTGCGGGCTTTGCAACTGAGCCGGATCGAGTTGGTTCAGCAGACCTATCGCTTGCATCACGCCCGTGCCGTCCATTGGCTGGATCATTTGTTGGGTCATGCCATCGCACCCGAGGGCTCGGCCCGAGCCTCCGTTGCCGCCATGACCGGGGCCTCACGCGCCGGGGCCAGCAGCGCCCGATGGCTCAGCCCGCGCGGACAAGCCATGGCCGACGCGCGCACCAACCAATTGGTGGTGCTGGACACGCCCGAAGTGCATCAACGGGTGGCACAGTGGGTGCGGCAGCTCGATGTACCGCAACGGCAAGTTCAGATCGAAGCCCGCATCGTCGAGGCGACCGAGGGATTTGGTCGCACCCTCGGAACCCGGCTGCAAACCTCCAACGATCGGGTTGCGCTGGATTGGCAAGCGGTGGCTCTGTCGGGCCTGGCCCCGGCCCGCGCTGCCCTGACCCTGCTCGGGCCGGCCCAGTCAGGTCGGATCGTGGCCGAGCTCTCCGCCCTGGAAGAACGTGGTTTGGGCAAGCTGGTGGCCACGCCCAGCCTGGTCACCGCTGACCAGACCCGGGCCATCATCGAGCAGGGTACCGAGTTGCCCTATCAGGTCGGCTCGTCGGCTGGCAACAGCCACACCATCGCCTTTCGCAAGGCCGAATTGCGGCTCGATGTGTTGCCCCACATCACCCCCGAGGGCGACATTCACCTCGACCTGGATTTGCGGCGCGACAGCGTCGGCGAACTCACCACCAACGGCTTTGCCATCGACACCAAGCGATTGCAGACTCAGGTCCGGGTTGCCGACGGCGGTACCCTGGTCATTGGGGGCATCTACATCGACGATGTCAACGATGCCCGCCACCATCTACCCGGTACCGCTGGCTGGGGCTGGTTCAGCCGGCTTTTCGGGCAATCCCAGCAGCGCAAGCAACGGCAAGAACTGATGATCTTCATCACGCCTAAAATGCTGCCTGTGGAGATGGCCGAAGTTCGCGCGCCCTGAGCACGTGTCCCGGCCCCTCCTGTTCCATGTTTCGGAAAGGATTTCACTTGTTGGCTCTGGTCGGTTTGCCCGGTAGTGGCAAGTCCACAGTCGGGCGTCAGTTGGCGCGCCGACTCGACTTGCCCTTTGTCGATGCCGATCAGGCCATCGAGCAGCGCCTGGGCTGCGCCATCCGCGAGTTCTTCGAGCGCGAAGGCGAAGAGCGCTTTCGCGACCTCGAATCCGAAACCCTGGACGACCTCACCCGGCATCACCCCGGGGTCCTGTCGACGGGCGGCGGTGTCGTCCTGCGACCCTTGAACCGGCGCATTTTGCGCGAGCGCACGCAGGTGTTTTATTTGCGCACATCGCCCGAAGAAATCTACCGCCGTTTGCGCCACGACAAGGTCCGCCCCTTGCTGCAAGTCTCTGACCCTTTGGCGCGCTTGCGTGACCTCATGGCGCAGCGCGATCCCTTGTATCGCGATGTGGCACACCACATCATCGAATCGCCCAAACCCACCGTATCGGGTTTGGTTCAGCAAATCCTCCAATGCGTGGCTCAGGCCACCTGACGCTCGTCATGCAACAACTCGCCATCGACCTGGCTGATCGCAGCTACCCCATCCTGATTGGTGAAAACCTGCTGGCCAACCCGGCAGCCTGGCAGGGCCTGCCGCAGGCGGCCACGGCGCTCATCGTCACCAACACCACCGTGGGCCCTTTGTACGCCCAGTCGCTCCAGGCCGCGATTGCGCCCCATTACCCGCGCGTACTGACTTTGGCGTTGCCCGACGGCGAGGCACACAAGACCTGGTCCACCTTGCAGCAAGTCTTCGACCTCTTGCTGGGGGAGGGCTGCGATCGCAAAACGGTTTTGTTTGCCCTTGGGGGTGGGGTCATCGGCGATCTGACCGGCTTTGCCGCCGCCTGTTTCATGCGAGGGGTGCCTTTTGTCCAGGTGCCCACCACATTGTTGGCCCAGGTCGATTCTTCAGTAGGGGGCAAGACCGCCGTCAATCACCCCTTGGGCAAAAACATGATCGGCGCTTTCTACCAGCCGGTTCGAGTCGTTTGTGACCTGACTACCCTGAACACCTTGCCTGAGCGCGAACTCAGCGCCGGACTGGCCGAGGTGATCAAGTACGGACCGATTCATGACATGGACTTTTTTTCATGGATCGAGGCACACATCGACGCTTTGCGCCGCTGCGACATGGCTGCATTGGCGCATGCGGTGCACCGCAGTTGCCAAATCAAAGCCGAAGTCGTGGCCCAGGACGAGCGCGAATCCGGTCTGCGTGCCATTTTGAACTTTGGGCACACCTTCGGGCATGCGATCGAGGCCGGCCTGGGTTTCGGGGTTTGGTTGCACGGCGAGGCGGTGGGATGCGGCATGGTCATGGCCGCCCGCCTGTCCGAGCGGCTGGGCCTGGTGGATGCTTCTTTCGTCAGCCGTTTGCGCACTCTCATCGAGCGTGCCGGCTTGCCGGTGGTGGGTCCGCAACTGGGCGCGGCCGAGTACATCGCCCACATGAGACTGGACAAGAAGTCCGAGGCGGGCCAAATCAAGTTCGTTCTCATCGACCAGCCTGGTCGGGTGGTGGTCAGGGCAGCCCCTGAAGATTGGGTCGCTCAAGTCATCGAGACTTGCTGCGAGGCGTGACCTTGGGACCGCTGGCGACCTACGCCTGTGACCCGGCGCGCAGCCGGGGGCGGCGGCACATGGAGCCCGGCGCACCTACCCGCAACGACTTTCAGCGCGATCGCGACCGCATCGTGCACTCCACCGCCTTCAGACGCCTGGTGTACAAGACCCAGGTCTTTCTCAATCACGAAGGCGATCTCTTTCGAACCCGGCTCACCCACTCTCTCGAAGTGGCCCAGTTAGGCCGATCGATGGCCCGTTCATTGGGGCTGCACGAAGACCTGGTCGAAGCCATCGCTCTTGCGCATGACTTGGGTCACACCCCGTTCGGGCATGCAGGTCAAGATGCCCTCAACCATTGCATGCGCGATGCCGGCGGCTTTGAACACAACCTGCAAAGTTTGCGCGTGGTCGACGGACTCGAACTGCGTTACCCCGAATTCGATGGCCTGAACCTGTGTTTTGAAACCCGCGAGGGCATCCTCAAACACTGTTCGCGATCCACCGCCGGGCACCTGTGCCAGCAAGAACCCGGTGGCGTCGCGCAGCGATTCCTGGACGGCACCCAGCCCAGCCTCGAAGCGCAACTGTGCAATTTGGCCGACAGCATCGCCTACAACGCCCATGACATCGATGATGGCGTGCGTTCAGGCTTGCTCACCCTGGAGCAGGTGGCTGAAGCGCCTTTATTCTCCACTTACTTGCGGGCGGTATTGCAAGATCACCCCGGTCTGCGGCAGCAGCAGCGCCGCTGGCTGTATGAGGCCACCCGCCGCATGCTCAGCGATCAGGTCTACGATGTCATGACCGCGACCTCCACAGCCATCAAACAGGCCGGTGTGACCCATGCGGACCAAGCCCGCCTGGCCGGGCCGCTGGTGCGTTTCTCCGATGACATGCACCGGCAATCGGTTCAGCTCAAGCGTTTTTTGTTTCAGCACCTCTACCGCCATCCACAGGTCAGCGCCATGACCGAGCGCGCCCGTCAGGTGGTGGAAGATTTGTTTCACGCTTACCGCACCGATCCGAACCAGATGCGGCCTGAATTCAGCCAGCGGTCCGACCCTTTGCGCGCCATCTCGGATTACATTGCAGGCATGACCGACCGCTATGCCCAGCGTGAGCACGAACGGTTGACTGGCCAAAAACTATGGTAGCGGGCGCACGCTTGTCGCACCAACCCTGGTTGCTCATCTGTGCGGCGGCCGTGGCCGCATTGCAAGTGGGCAAGCTGCCTCCCGCGTTGCCCGTGTTGCAAGCGCAACTCGAACTCAACCTGTTGCAATCGGGATTCTTGTTGTCGGCGGTTCAAGGCGGCGGCATGTTGTTTGGCCTTTTGTTGGGACAGTGGGGCGACGCCCAGGGCTTGCGCCTGAGCATGATCCGGGGTCTGCTCTTGCTGGCTTGCGCCAGCGCGGTCGGGGGTGGGTCCGCCCTGTTACCTCCGGACTGGACCGTTTGGGTCTTGCTGGGTTCTAGGCTCGTTGAAGGCATGGGCTTTTTGCTCACCGTCTTGCCTGGCCCCGCCTTGTTGCGACGCACGGTGGCGCCCGAACGCCTGTCTCCCTTTCTGGGCTATTGGGGCACCTACATGCCCACCGGCATGTCCTTGGCGGTCTTGGTGGGCCCATTTTGGTTGCAAGTCGCGCCTTGGTCGAGTTGGTGGTGGTTGTTTGCCTTCATCAGCCTGTGCATGGCGTGGGCCTTGCGTTGGGGCATTTCACCCGATCCGCAGCAGGCCGACCGTGCCATGAACTTGGCTGCGGTCTTTTTGCGTTTGCGTCAGACCCTGGGGGCACACGGGCCTTGGCTGATCGCCTTGATGTTCGGTGTCTATTCGGCTCAGTGGTTGGCCGTGGTCGGATTTTTGCCGACCATCTATGACGAGGCTGGAGTGCACGGAGCCGCGCTGGCGGTTTTGTCTGCACTGGCCGCCGCCGTGAACATGGGCGGCAACATGTGGTCGGGCCGATTGTTGCAGCGCGGCTGGCGTTTTCGAACCACTTTGTTCACCGGTTATGGTGCCATGGCGCTCGGCAGTTGGGTGGCTTTTGACGCCTTCACCCAACCTTGGCCATGGGTGCGTTATGCGGGCGTCTTGTTGTTTTCCTGCGTGGGCGGGTTGATACCTGGCACCCTCTTCAGCCTGGCCGTGCGCCTGGCTCCCCACCCCAACTTGGTGGGGAGTACCGTAGGCTGGATGCAGCAACTCTCGGCCTTGGGGCAATTCTGTGGCCCACCGCTGGCTGCGGCATTGGCCATGGCTGTGGGCGGCTGGCAACTGACCTGGGTCTTTACTTGCGCCTGTTGTGCGGTCGGGGCCGGTTTGGCCTGGCTGGTTGCACGGCTGCCGCAGGCGCGACAATCCAGTCATGCAGCCTGATACCCCACGGGACAACCCCGATCCCTTCATCGCCGACACCGTGCGCTGGCTCGAACGTGCCGTCATCGGCTTGAACCTGTGTCCTTTTGCCAAAGCCCCGCACATCAAAGGCCGCATTCATCACGTTGTCAGTGTCGCCGGTTCGGTGCCCGAACTCACTCGGGAGCTCCAGCGCGAACTGCTTGACTTGCAAAGCCTGCCTGCTGTTGACCGCGAAACCACCTTGCTCATCGTGCCGCATTTGCTGCATGACTTCCTCGATTTCAACGACTACCTGGGGCAAGCCCACCGCTTGCTCAAATCCTTGAAATTGGAGGGTGAGTTTCAGATCGCCAGTTTTCACCCCCGTTATCAATTTGCGGGCACCGATGTCGACGACATCACCAATTTCACCAACCGTTCCCCTCATCCCACCTTGCATTTGCTGCGTGAAGCCAGCATCGACCAGGCGGTGGCTGCGTTTCCTCAGGCTGAAGCCATCTTCGAAGCCAACATGCGCACACTCACCGACTTGGGCCTCGCAGGTTGGGATCAACTGCAAGTCCATCCCCGCTCATGAAACCGAAGACAAGCACTGCCACCAGCGCCACCCCTTTGCCGCCTGAAGTGCGGACGGGGCAGTCGATGGCCTTGCTCCAACACCTGCACATCCTGACCCGTGACGGGCGGCTCAACCAGGACTCAAGGCGCAAACTCAAACAGGTCTATCACCTGGTCCAGTTCATCGAAAAGCTCTTGCGTGATGTGCCCGAGCGCGCCGACGGCCCCGTCCTGGCCGACCACGGGGCTGGCAAGTCATACCTGGGCTTCATCCTGTATGACCTGTACTTCAAAGCCTTGGGCCGCGGCACCATTTGGGGCATCGAGACCCGGCCTGAATTGGTCGCCAGCTCGCAGGCCCTGGCCCTGCGCCTGAGCTTTGAGCGCATGCGATTTGTCAACCTGAGTGTGGCTCAAGCCGCCCGCAGCGCTGAACTTCCCGAGCGTTTTGACCTCGTTACCGCTTTGCACGCCTGCGACACCGCCACTGACGACGCCATCGCCTTTGGCTTGCTCAAGCAAGCCCATGCCATGGTCTTGGTGCCCTGTTGTCAGGCCGAAGCGGCCTCCGTCTTGCGGCAAAACAAAGCCCTGTTCTTATCCCAAACCCCATTGGCCGAACTCTGGCGCCACCCCCTGCACACCCGCGAACTGGGCAGCCAACTCACCAACGTCATGCGTTGCCTCTACCTCGAGTCACAGGGCTACAAAGTCACCGTCACCGAACTGGTCGGGTGGGAGCACAGCCTCAAAAACGAACTCATCCTCGCCGAATACACCGGCCAGAAAAAACACAGCGCCGCCCAACGCCTGCAAGCCCTCGTTGAACAATTCGGCCTCCAAACCCTGGCCCACCACCGCTTCCCCCCAAAATTGGGGTCAGACCCCAATTAATGGTCGTTTTTTAGCCACAACCGGGTTTGGGGGGAGCCTGCACAAAAGAGGTCAAACCCAAGTGCACCCTCGCCCCAACCCCAATAATTGGGGTCAGACCCCAATTTCCACCATTCAGCCATGGCCCGCCTACCCCGTTTGACCGTTCCTGGTTATCCGCACCATGTGATCCAACGCGGCACCAATCGCCAACGCATCGTGGTTGACGACCTCGATCGACAGTTCCTTCTGGACCTCTGGCAAGAACACGCGGTCGCCTTTGGGGTCGCCGTTCATGCTTACGTGATCATGGACAACCATTTTCATTTGCTGGCCACACCGGACACCGCGCAAAGCCTACCGCGCATGATGCAAGCGGTGGGGCGAACCTATGTGCGTCATTTCAACCTGCGCCATGGGCGCACGGGGGCATTGTGGGAAGGGCGTTATCGCAGTAATTTAATTGAAAGTGAGCGCTACCTTCTAACTTGTATGGTGTACATCGAACTCAACCCGGTCCGTGCCGGCATGGTCGTTGATCCCAAGGACTTTCGCTGGTCCAGTCATCGGCACCACATTGGTTTGGCCAGTGACAAACTGGTGAAACCCCATGCACTTTATTGGGCTTTGGGCGACACCCCCTTCGGTCGTGAGGCGTCATATGCCCAAATGGTTCAGTCGGGTTTGAGCCCGAAGGAGCGAGAGGACCTGACTCACTCAGCCATGACCGGTTGGGCGCTCGGATCATCTCAATTCATTACAAAAATACAGTCCAATACCCCCAGAAGAGTTCAAAAAGACCATGCCGGACGCCCGATCAGCAACCCCAGAAAGCGATCTGTCCCCAATTAATGCACTGTTGTAAAAAAACGACCATAAATTGGGGTCAGACCCCAATTATTTTTTTGGCATTGTTGTTGCGATGCGTTTATGATCCTCATCCCCCGTAAATACCCTAAGGAGCGTGCCATGACCACGGCAGCCGAAAAAGAATGGTTTGAGCAACACGGTTTGTATGACCCGGCCAACGAGCACGATGCGTGTGGTGTGGGTTTTGTGGCGCACATCAAAGGTCAAAAAAGCCATGCGATCGTGTCGCAAGCGCTGAAGATCCTCGAAAACCTGGATCACCGGGGTGCGGTGGGGGCCGATAAGCTCATGGGCGACGGCGCCGGCATTTTGATTCAGTTGCCGGACGCGCTGTACCGTGAAGAAATGGCCAAACAGGGGGTTGAATTGCCGCCGCCGGGCGAGTACGGGGTGGGCATGATCTTTTTGCCCAAAGAGCACGCTTCTCGGCTGGCTTGTGAGCAAGAGATGGAACGCGCCATTCGTGCCGAGGGTCAGGTGTTGCTGGGTTGGCGCGATGTGCCCATCAACCGCGAGATGCCGATGTCGCCGACCGTGCGCGAAAAAGAGCCGATCATTCGCCAGGTGTTCATTGGCCGGGGGGCCGATGTCATCGTCCAAGATGCGCTCGAGCGCAAACTGTATGTGATCCGCAAAACGGCCAGCGCCGCGATTCAGGGCCTCAAGCTCAAGCACAGCAAAGAATATTACGTGCCCAGCATGTCCAGCCGCACGGTGATTTACAAGGGCTTGTTGCTGGCCGATCAGGTCGGCACTTATTATTTAGATTTGCAAGACGCGCGCTGCGTTTCGGCATTGGGGCTGGTGCATCAGCGTTTCTCGACCAACACCTTCCCCGAGTGGCCGCTGGCCCACCCCTATCGTTATGTCGCCCACAACGGCGAGATCAACACAGTCAAGGGCAATTACAACTGGATGAAGGCGCGTGAAGGCGTGATGTCGTCACCCGTATTGGGCGACGACCTGAAGAAGCTGTATCCGATCAGTTTCCCCGATCAGTCCGACACCGCCACGTTTGACAACTGCCTCGAGCTGCTGACCATGTCGGGTTATCCGATCAGTCAGGCGGTGATGATGATGATCCCGGAGCCCTGGGAGCAGCACACCACCATGGACGAACGTCGCAAGGCGTTTTATGAATACCATGCCGCCATGATCGAACCCTGGGATGGCCCGGCGTCGATCGTGTTCACCGACGGTCGCCAAATCGGTGCCACGCTGGATCGCAACGGTTTGCGCCCCTCGCGCTATTGCATCACCGACGACGACATGGTCATCATGGGCTCCGAGTCGGGTGTGTTGCCGGTTCCCGAGAGCAAGATCGTGCGCAAATGGCGCCTGCAGCCCGGCAAGATGTTCCTGATCGACCTGGAGCAAGGTCGCATGATCGACGATGAGGAATTGAAGGCCAGCCTGTCGAGCACCAAGCCCTACAAACAGTGGATTGAAAACCTGCGCGTCAAGCTCGACGATGTGTCGGCGCCCGCAGATTCGCAATCCGCCGCGCCTGCTGGCGCCTCGTTGCTGGACCGCCAGCAGGCCTTTGGTTTCACGCAGGAAGACATCAAATTCCTGATGGCCCCCATGGCCGCCAACGGCGAAGAAGGCATCGGCTCGATGGGCAACGACAGCCCGCTGGCCGTGTTGTCCGACAAAAACAAACCGCTCTACAACTACTTCAAGCAGTTGTTTGCCCAGGTGACCAACCCGCCGATCGATCCGATCCGCGAGGCGATTGTGATGTCGCTGGTGTCTTTCATTGGTCCAAAGCCCAATTTGCTCGACATCAATCAAGTCAATCCGCCGATGCGCCTGGAGGTCAGCCAGCCGATCCTGGATTTTGAAGACATGGCCAAACTGCGCGCCATCGCGCAAACCACCCAGGGCAAGTTCCGCAGCCACACTTTGGATGTGACTTATCCGATCCAATGGGGGCGCGAGGGTGTTGAAGCCAAGTTGGCTTCGCTGTGCGCCGAGGCGGTTGATGCGATCAAGGGCGGCCATAACATCCTGATCATCAGCGACCGTGGGGTCACCACGACGCAGGTTGCCGTGCCCGCGCTGTTGGCCTTGTCGGCCATTCACCAACACCTGGTGCGCGAGGGCTTGCGCACCACCGCCGGCCTGGTGGTTGAAACCGGCACCGCCCGCGAAGTGCATCATTTTGGCGTGTTGGCCGGCTACGGCGCTGAAGCTGTCCACCCCTATTTGGCGATGGAAACCCTGCAAGCGATCCACAAGGAGCTGCCGGGTGATTTGTCGGCCGAGAAAGCCATTTACAACTATGTGAAGGCGATCGGCAAAGGGCTGTCCAAGATCATGTCCAAGATGGGCGTGAGCACGTACATGTCGTATTGCGGCGCTCAGTTGTTCGAGGCGATTGGCATCAATAAAGAAACCATCGACCAGTATTTCACCGGCACAGCCAGCCGCGTGGAAGGCATCGGGGTGTTTGAAATGGCCGAGGAAGCCATCCGGATGCACAAGGCGGCTTTTGGCGACGACCCGGTGCTGGCCGGCATGCTCGACGCCGGCGGCGAATACGCCTGGCGCACCCGCGGTGAAGAGCACATGTGGACCCCGGATGCGATTGCCAAGTTGCAGCACAGCACGCGCTCGGGCAATTTCAACACCTACAAAGAATACGCACAGATCATCAACGACCAGAACAAGCGACACATGACCTTGCGGGGTTTGTTCGAGTTCAAGATCGACCCGGCCAAAGCCATCCCGATCGATCAGGTCGAGCCAGCCAGCGAGATCGTCAAGCGTTTTGCCACCGGCGCCATGTCGCTGGGGTCGATTTCCACCGAGGCCCACGCCACATTGGCGGTGGCCATGAACCGCATCGGCGGCAAGAGCAACACCGGCGAGGGTGGCGAAGACCCGGCACGTTACCGCAACGAACTCAAGGGCATCCCGATCAAAAAGGGCGAGACCCTGAAGTCGGTGATCGGCGAGCAACAGGTGGAAGTGGACCTGCCGCTGCAAGAGGGCGACAGCCTGCGTTCGCGCATCAAACAGGTGGCTTCGGGCCGCTTTGGCGTCACCGCCGACTATTTGTCCAGTTCGGATCAGATCCAGATCAAGATGGCGCAGGGCGCCAAGCCCGGTGAGGGCGGCCAGTTGCCCGGCGGCAAAGTGTCCGAGTACATCGGCAAGTTGCGTTACAGCGTCCCCGGCGTGGGCCTGATTTCGCCTCCGCCGCACCATGACATCTATTCGATCGAAGACCTCGCCCAGCTGATTCACGATTTGAAAAACGTGGCACCGCACGCCAGCATCAGCGTCAAGCTGGTGTCTGAAGTGGGCGTGGGCACCATCGCCGCCGGCGTGGCCAAGTGCAAGAGCGACCATGTGGTGATCTCCGGGCACGATGGCGGCACTGGCGCATCGCCCTGGTCGTCGATCAAGCACGCCGGTTCGCCCTGGGAAATCGGTTTGGCTGAAACCCAGCAGACACTGGTGCTCAACCGCTTGCGCGGCCGCATCCGTGTGCAGGCCGACGGCCAGATGAAAACCGGCCGTGATGTCGCCATCGGTGCTTTGCTCGGTGCCGACGAGTTCGGCTTTGCCACCGCACCTTTGGTGGTCGAAGGCTGCATCATGATGCGCAAGTGCCACCTGAATACCTGCCCGGTGGGTGTGGCCACCCAAGACCCGGCGTTGCGCAAGAAGTTTGCCGGCAAGCCCGAGCATGTCGTCAACTATTTCTTCTTTGTGGCTGAAGAAGTGCGCCAGATCATGGCGCAGTTGGGCATCGCCAAGTTCGACGATCTGATCGGCCGCAGCGATCTGCTGGACATGCGCAAAGGCATCCAGCACTGGAAGGCGCGCGGCCTGGACTTCACCCGCCTGCTGGCGGTGCCCCAGGTGGGCCCTGAAGTGCCGGTTCGCCACGTCGACAACCAGGACCATGGCTTGGAGAAATCGCTCGACAATGTCCTGATCGCCAAGAGCCGTCCGGCCATCGATAAAGGCGAAAAGGTCCAGTTCATGGAAACCGCCCGCAACGTCAACCGTTCGGTGGGCGCGATGTTGTCCGGTGCCATCACCAAAGTGCATCCCGATGGCTTGCCCGACGACACCATCCGCATCCAGTTGGAGGGAACCGGGGGCCAATCGTTTGGTGCGTTCTTGTGCCACGGCGTCACCCTGTACCTGATCGGCGACGCCAACGACTACACCGGCAAAGGCTTGTCGGGTGGCCGGGTGGTGGTGCGTCCCAGCCTCGATTTCCGGGGCGTGGCGGTCCAAAACATCATTGTCGGCAACACCGTCATGTATGGTGCGACCCGGGGTGAAGCCTATTTCGCTGGCGTGGCCGGCGAGCGTTTTGCGGTTCGACTCTCGGGCGCCACAGCGGTGGTTGAAGGCACCGGAGACCACGGCTGCGAATACATGACCGGCGGTACGGTGGCCGTGTTGGGCAAGACCGGTCGCAACTTTGCTGCCGGCATGAGCGGTGGTGTGGCGTATGTGTTTGACGAAGACGGCCAGTTCGCCCAGCGTTGCAACACCGCCATGGTGGCTCTGGACAAGGTGCTGCCCGCCGCCGAGCAAGAAGCCCAACTCGAGCGCAAGTTCTGGCACAACGACCAGACCGACGAGGCACAACTGAAGAAGTTGCTCGAAGATCACTTCAAGTGGACCGGCAGCCGCCGGGCACGCGAATTGCTGGACGATTGGGCCAACGCCCGTGCCAAATTCGTCAAGGTCTTCCCGACCGAATACAAACGCGCCCTGGGCGAGATCAACGCCCGCAAGTCCGCTCAACCTGTCACCGCCTGAGCCGCAAGCCAGATCGCAAAGGAATCAACATGGGTAAAGTCACCGGATTCATGGAATTTGACCGCATCGAAGAGGGCTACGCCCCGGTCGTCGAGCGGGTCAAAAATTACAAAGAGTTCGTCATCACACTCGATGACCAGCAGGCCAAAAAGCAGGGCGCGCGTTGCATGGATTGCGGCACCCCGTTTTGCAACAGCGGTTGCCCGGTCAACAACATCATCCCCGACTTCAACGACCTGGTGTATCAGGGCGACTGGCGCAACGCCATCGAGGTGCTGCACAGCACCAACAACTTCCCCGAGTTCACCGGCCGCATTTGCCCCGCGCCCTGTGAGGCCGCCTGTGTGGTCAACGTCAACGGGGATGCGGTGGGCATCAAGTCGATCGAGCACGCCATCATCGACCGCGCCTGGGCCGAGGGTTGGGTTCAGCCCCGACCGGCCGCCGTGAAAACAGGTAAAAAAGTGGCGGTCGTCGGCTCCGGCCCGGCTGGCCTGGCCGCGGCTCAGCAGTTGGCACGCGCCGGTCACGATGTGACCGTGTTTGAAAAAAATGATCGCGTCGGAGGCTTGTTGCGCTATGGCATCCCCGATTTCAAAATGGAGAAGTCGCACATCGACCGCCGCGTCAAGCAAATGGAAGCCGAAGGCGTGACTTTCCGCACGGGTGTGCTGGTGGCCAGTCTGCCTAAAGAGGCCAAAGTCACCAATTGGGCGAAAGAAACCATCAGCGCCGAGCAACTGAAAAAAGACTTTGATGCGGTTTTGCTGGCCGGCGGTTCTGAGCAGTCGCGTGATTTGCCGGTCAATGGCCGCGATTTGAATGGCGTGCACTTCGCCATGGAGTTTTTGCCGCAGCAAAACAAGGTGGTGGCGGGTGACAAGCTCAAAGACCAGTTGCGCGCCGACGGCAAGCACGTCATCGTCATTGGCGGTGGAGACACCGGCAGCGATTGTGTGGGCACCAGCACCCGCCATGGTGCCAAGAGTGTCACCCAGTTCGAAGTCATGCCCATGCCGCCCGAGCAAGAGGACAAGCCGCTGGTCTGGCCCTACTGGCCCCTGAAGTTGCGCACCAGTTCGAGCCACGACGAAAGCCAGGCCAAGGGACTGCTCAAGCGCGAGTTCGCGATTTCCACCAAAGCTTTTTTGGGCGAAAACGGCAAGCTCACCGGCCTGAAAACCGTGCACGTCGAAATGAAGGACGGCAAATTGACCGAAGTCGCCGGGACCGAAAAAGAATGGCCCGCTGACATGGTCCTGTTGGCCATGGGGTTTACCAACCCGATGGCCACGGTGCTCGAGGCTTTTGGTGTCGACAAGGATGCGCGTGGCAATGCCAAGGCCGGCACTGACGATGGCACCGGCTATCACACCAACGTGGACAAAGTGTTTGCCGCTGGCGACATGCGCCGGGGACAGTCGCTGGTGGTCTGGGCCATCCGCGAGGGCCGCCAGGCCGCCCGCACGATCGACCAGTACCTGATGGGCGAATCCAGCCTTCCCCGTTAAGCGAACAAGGGAATCAGGGATTCCCCTTAAAGGGTTTAAAATTCAGGATCAATTTCATAGCCGGATCTCCTCCGGCTGTTTGCTCTGGAACCATGCACCCTGCCACCCCTCTTGTGCAGCTCACCGACCTGACTTTTGGTTATGGTGAGCGCGTGATTCTCGACGGCCTCCATTTATCGGTGCCGCGCGGGAAAGTCACGGCCTTGATGGGCGCGTCCGGTGGTGGCAAAACGACGGTCTTGCGCCTGATCGGCGGCCAGTATCGGGCCCAGCGCGGTTCTTTGACGTTCGATGGTCAAGAAGTCGGGGACCTCGATGCCCAGGGCCTGTACGCCATCCGTCGGCGCATGGGCATGCTCTACCAGTTCGGGGCCTTGTTCACCGACCTGAGCGTCTTTGACAACGTGGCGTTTCCCCTCAGAGAGCACACCAGCCTGAGTGAAGCCCTGATCCGGGACATCGTGTTGATGAAACTCGAAGCGGTGGGCCTGCGTGGCGCACGTGACTTGATGCCGGCCGAAATTTCCGGTGGCATGGCCCGCCGCGTGGCGCTGGCTCGCGCAATCGCTCTGGACCCTGAGCTGATCATGTACGACGAACCGTTTGCCGGCCTCGATCCCATTTCATTGGGCACGGCGGCACGACTCATTCGCCAACTCAATGACACACTCGGGTTGACCACATTGTTGGTCTCGCACGATTTGGATGAAACCTTTCACATCGCCGATCAGGTGATCATTTTGGCCAATGGCCGCATCGCGGCCCAAGGAACACCCGATGAAGTTCGTCACAGCAGCGACCCCTTGGTGCATCAATTCGTGACCGCGGCCCCCGAGGGGCCCGTGCGGTTTCATCACCCCGCGCCCGACCGCGCGACCGATTTCGGTTTGGGGGGACGGACATGATCGACCGCTTGGCCGCCATCGGTGCCGCCACCCGCCGCCAATTGGCCAACATGGGCCACGCGGCACGGCTGTTTTTGAAGTTGGCGGGCTTGTTCGTTCCCACCATGAGGCGTTTTGGCCTGGTCCGTGACCAGATCCATTTTTTGGGCAATCACTCGCTTGCCATCATTTCTGTATCGGGTTTGTTTGTAGGCTTTGTCCTGGGTCTGCAGGGCTACTACACCTTGCAACGCTATGGTTCGGCTTCGGCCCTGGGGTTGTTGGTGGCGCTCAGCCTGGTGCGCGAGCTCGGTCCGGTGGTCACCGCCTTGTTGTTTGCGGGTCGCGCCGGAACTTCGCTGACGGCCGAGATCGGCCTGATGAAGGCCGGTGAGCAACTCAGTGCCATGGACATGATGGCCGTGGATCCCGTCAAGCGCATTCTGGCCCCGCGGTTTTGGGCTGGCATCATCACCATGCCGATTCTGGCGGCGGTCTTCAGCGCCGTGGGTATTTTGGGCGGTTGGGTGGTCGGCGTCATCATGATTGGTGTCGATCCGGGTTCATTCTGGGGCCAGATGCAAGGCGGGGTGGATGTCTGGAAAGACGTCGGCAACGGTGTCATCAAAAGCCTGGTGTTTGGCATCACCGTGACTTTCATCGCGGTCCTGCAGGGGTTCGAGGCGCAAGCCACCCCCGAGGGTGTATCCCGAGCCACCACACGCACCGTGGTCGTGGCTTCTTTGGCCGTGCTGGGTCTGGATTTCATCCTGACGGCCTTGATGTTCAGCATTTGAAAGGAAAGCGCGCATGCAACGCTCTCGCAATGATGTTTGGGTGGGACTGCTGGTCTTGCTGGGGGCTGTCGCCCTGTTGTTTCTGGCGCTCAAATCGGCCAATTTGCTCACCCTGAGCTTTCAGTCCAGTTATGTGGTGTCAGCGCGTTTTGACAACATCGGTGGCCTCAAGCCCCAAGCCGCCATCAAAAGCGCGGGTGTCGTGGTCGGCCGTGTCAAAAGCATCGGGTTTGATGACCAGTCTTTTCAGGCGGTGGTTCACATGGCTATCGAAGACCGCTACAAGTTTCCCAAAGACAGCTCGCTGAAAATCCTCACCAGCGGTCTGCTGGGCGAGCAATACATCGGCATTGAGGCCGGTGCCGGTGACCAAAACCTGGCTGCAGGCGACCGCATCCAGCAGACCCAGTCGGCGGTGGTCCTGGAGAATTTGATCAGTCAATTCCTCTACAGCAAGGCGGCGGACCCCGCAACCAACCAAGGAAAGTGAAATTGAGAGTTCTGCAGTACTTGCTCTTATCGATTGCACTGACCCTCAGCCCGGCCTGGGCACAGTCGGGTGTTGCCAATCCGGACCCGTGGGAGTCCTTCAATCGCAAAATTTTTGGCTTTAACGAGGCCCTGGACGGGGCCGTGTTGCAACCCGTGGCCCGAGGTTATCGCGAAACGGTGCCCCGACCCCTCCAGAAGGGGGTATCGAATTTTTTCGGTAACTTGCGTGATTTGTGGTCCGGGATCAACAGTGCCTTGCAGGCCAAACCCGGCCCGGCTTTGGAAAACACCAGTCGCTTTCTGATCAACACCACGATCGGCATTTATGGCTTGTTCGATGTCGCCACCCACATGGGCCTCGAGCGCCACACCGAAGACTTTGGCCAGACCTTGGGCCGTTGGGGCGTGCCCACAGGGCCCTACCTGGTTTTGCCGCTGTTTGGCCCCTCCAACGTTCGCGATGGCATCGGCTTAATCCCGGACAGTCGGGCCAATCTGGTCAATCAGGTCGATGATGTTTCCAATCGCAACACCTTGTGGGCCACCAACCTGGTCGATCGCCGTTCGCAATTGCTGAGGATCACCGATGAGGTCGACCGGATGGCGCTGGACAAATACACCTTCACCCGCGATGCTTTCTTACAAAAGCGCCTCAACGACGTCTACGACGGAAACCCACCCGAGCCCCCGCAGGAGCCCGATACACCCGCTCCTGCGGCCCAAGCGCAACCTTGACATTCGAGATCAATCATGACTCTTTATCCATTCATCCGACGCATGGGCTTTTTGGGCCTGTTGCTCATGGGGCTGACATCGGCTTGGGCCCAAGAGGCACCCGATGTGTTCATCAAGCGGTTGACCACCGAGTTGCTCGATACCGTCAAGACCGACCCGGCCTTGAAGTCCGGGGATCCCCAGCGGCTGTCGCAATTGGTCGACCAGAAGGTCATGCCCCATCTGAATTTTTCCCGCATGACGGCCTCGGCCGTCGGCCCGGCCTGGCGCCAAGCCAGTCCTGAACAACGGATCCGTTTGCAAGACGAATTCAAGGCCTTGCTGATCCGCACCTATTCGGGCGCTGTGTCGCAGGTCAAAGACCACAGCGTGGTGGTCAAGCCCATGCGTACCAATGCCCAAGACACTGAAGTGCTGGTTCGCACCGAAGTCAAAGGCGGGGCTGAACCGGTGCCCATCGACTACCGGCTGGAGAAATCTTCCGATGCTGCCAGCGGCTGGCGCATTTACAACCTGAATGTGGCAGGCATCTGGCTGGTCGACACCTATCGCACCCAGTTTGGTCAAGAAATCAATGCCAAAGGCATCGATGGCCTGATTGCCGCCTTGTCCGATCGCAACAAGGGTGGGGCGCGCAAATGAGCGTGACAACCGCCGACCTGGCATTGCCCACCACCTTGCGTCACGAGCAAGCCATGGCTTGGCTCGATGGCTTGCAATGGCCGCGTGGGCAAAGGTTGCAGATCGACGCCAGCCCGTTGTCGTCCTTCGACTCGTCAGCTTTGGCCTGCCTGATCGAACTGCGTCGCCGTGTGCAGGCGGGGGGAGGTCAGCTGCAGGTGATCGGCCTGCCCGAACGTTTGCAAAGGCTGGCGCAGGTCTACGGCCTGGCCGACCTGATCTGAAAGCCCGTCGCATCACCATGCCCGCCGTCTCCTTTCAGTCTGTATCCAAAACCTACGTCACGGCCAAAGGCGACTTTCAGGCTTTGAAAGAAGTCAGCTTCGACATCGAAGAGGGCGAGTTTTTCGGTCTGCTCGGCCCCAACGGCGCGGGTAAAACCACCCTGATCAGCATCCTGGCTGGCCTGAGCCGGGCCATATCCGGCCACGTGCTGGTGCGTGGCCACGATGTTTTGCGCGATCCCGCCCAGGCGCGTCAATTGTTGGGTGTGGTCCCCCAAGAACTGGTGTTCGATCCGTTTTTCAGTGTGCGCGAAGCGTTGCGCTTTCAGTCGGGCTACTTTGGCGTGACCGACAACGGCGCCTGGATCGATGAATTGCTCGAAGGCCTCGGCCTGGCCGACAAAGCCCATCACAACATGCGCCAGCTCTCGGGCGGCATGAAACGACGCGTGTTGGTGGCGCAGGCCTTGGTGCACAAGCCACCGGTCATCGTGCTGGATGAGCCCACCGCCGGGGTGGACGTCGAATTGCGCCAAACGTTGTGGCAGTTCATTGCCCGACTCAATCGCGAAGGGCACGCCGTGCTGCTGACCACCCACTACCTGGAAGAGGCTGAGGCCCTGTGCAGCCGCATCGCCATGCTCAAGCAAGGCCAAGTGGTGGCTTTGCAGCGCACCAGCGATTTGCTCAGTGCGGCGTCCAGCAATGTGTTGCGTTTCAAGCTCGATGCGCCCTTGCCCGAGGCGCTGGCGCGCCAGGCCCGGGTGACCGGACGCATCGTCCAGTTTCCGGCTCATGACGCAGCCGAAATCGAACATTATCTGGCCGCTGTGCGCGAGGCGGGCTTGCTGGCCGAAGATGTCGAGATCCGCAAGGCCGACCTGGAGGACGTGTTCCTCGATGTCATGGCGCGCGCGGGCAAAGCGCAGGAGGCCGCATGACCGGTTGGCAGGCCCTGTTCACCAAAGAAGTGTTGCGCTTTTGGAAGGTCAGCTTTCAAACCATCGCTGCGCCCGTCTTGACCGCATGTTTGTACTTGCTGATTTTTGGCCATGTGCTCGAAGACAAGGTGCAGGTCTACGAGCAAGTCACCTACACCGCTTTTTTGATTCCTGGCCTGGTCATGATGAGCGTGTTGCAAAACGCTTTCGCCAACAGCTCGTCGTCGATCATTCAGTCCAAGATCATGGGCAATCTGATTTTCATTTTGCTCACGCCGCTCAGCCATCGCAGCTGGTTCGTCGCCTATGTGGGCTCCTCGGTCGTGCGTGGCTTGGCGGTGGGCCTGGGCGTGCTGTTGGTCACAGCCTGGGTGGTGCCCTTGAAAATGGTTGCGCCACTTTGGATTTTGGTGTTTGCTTTCCTGGGGGCGGCCATGCTGGGGACCTTGGGTCTCATCGCGGGCTTGTGGGCTGAAAAATTCGACCAAATGGCGGCCTTTCAGAATTTCGTCATCATGCCCATGACGTTCCTCAGTGGCGTTTTTTATTCCATCCACTCTTTGCCCGATTTCTGGCAGGTGGCCAGCCACTTCAACCCCTTCTTCTACATGATCGACGGCTTCCGCTATGGCTTTTTTGGCGTCAGCGACGTCTCGCCCTGGCTCAGCCTCGGACTGGTTGGCGCGGCATGGTTAGCAGTGTCGGCTTTGGCCCTGCACCTGCTGCGCATCGGATACAAAATCAGAGGCTGAACCGCATGGACGCGAACCAACTCAAACAACTGATCGCTGCGGCCTTGCCCTGCGAACACCTCGAAGTCGAGGGCGATGGCCGCCATTGGTATGCCACCCTGGTCAGTTCGGCTTTTGACGGCCTGACCCGCATCAAGCGCCACCAAATGGTCTATGCATCTTTGGGTCAACGCATGCACACCGACGAGGTTCACGCCTTGTCCATGAAAACCTACACCCCCACCGAGTGGGCACAACAACGCTGATCCCATGGACAAACTGCTGATTCGCGGCGGCAAGCCCCTGCATGGCGAGATGATCGTCTCGGGGGCCAAAAATGCCGCCTTGCCTGAACTTTGCGCCGCCTTGCTCTCTGCCGATGCGCTGACTTTGCGCAATGTGCCCAAGTTGCAAGACATCGCCACCATGTCCAAGCTGATTCGCCACATGGGGGTCGACATCCAGCAACCTGCCGACGGCGTGTTGCGCTTGCAGGCCCGCGACCTTCATTTGCCGGAGGCCCCTTACGAATTGGTCAAAACCATGCGCGCCTCGGTCCTGGTGCTGGGGCCTTTGCTGGCCCGCATGGGACACGCCAAAGTGTCCTTGCCGGGGGGATGCGCCATCGGATCGCGCCCCGTCGATCAGCACATCCGGGGCTTGCAAGCCATGGGGGCGCAGATCGAGGTCGAGCACGGTTACATGGTGGCGCGCCTGGCGCCGGGGCGTGATCGCCTCAAGGGCGCCCGCATCACCACCGACATGGTCACAGTGACCGGCACCGAAAACTTCCTCATGGCCGCTTGCCTGGCCGAAGGCGAAACCGTGCTTGAAAACGCGGCCCAGGAGCCTGAAATCCCGGACTTGGCTGAACTGCTGATCGCCATGGGCGCCCGCATCGAGGGCCACGGCACCAGCAAAATCCGCATCCAGGGCGTCGAGCGCCTGCACGCCGCCGACCATCAGGTGGTGGCCGACCGGATCGAAGCCGGCACCTTTTTGTGTGCCGTGGCGGCCACGGGGGGTGACGTGGTCTTGAAGCACGCCCGGGCCGATCACCTTGAGGCGGTGATCGAAAAATTGCAGGCCGCCGGGGCTCAGATCGAGGCCGGTTCCGACTTCATCCGCATCCGCAGCCAAGGCAGACTCAAGGCCCAGAGTTTCCGCACCACCGAATACCCGGGGTTTCCCACCGACATGCAAGCCCAATTCATGGCCCTGAACTGCATTGCCCAAGGCGCCAGCAAAGTCACCGAAACCATCTTCGAAAACCGCTTCATGCACGTCAACGAGCTGGTGCGATTGGGGGCCCACATCCAGATCGATGGCAAAGTGGCCCTGGTTGAAGGCGTGACCCAACTCTCGGGGGCCACCGTCATGGCCACCGACTTGCGGGCCTCGGCCAGCCTGGTGATCGCCGGCTTGGTGGCCGAAGGCGAAACCAGGGTGGACCGCATCTATCACCTTGATCGCGGTTACGATCGCATGGAAGCCAAGCTCAAAACCCTGGGTGCCGACATCGAAAGAATCCAATGATCACGCTCGCCCTGTCCAAAGGACGCATCTTTGACGAAACGCTGCCCCTGCTGCGTGCAGCCGGCATTGAAGTGCTGGAAGACCCCGAAACATCGCGCAAGCTGATTTTGCCCACCAACCAGCCCGACGTTCGCGTGGTCCTGGTGCGCGCCACCGACGTGCCCACGTATGTGCAATATGGCGGCGCTGATCTGGGGGTCACCGGTCTGGATACGCTGATCGAACATGGCAGTCAGGGCCTGTACCAACCCCTCGATTTGCAAATCGCCCGTTGCCGCATGAGCGTTGCCGTGCCCGAGGGGTTTGATTACGCTGGGGCCGTGCGCCAAGGCTCGCGCCTCAAAGTGGCCACCAAATACGTGGCGATCGCGCGCGACTTCTTTGCCACCAAAGGGGTGCACGTGGACCTCGTCAAACTCTACGGCAGCATGGAATTGGCTCCTCTGACGGGGATGGCTGACGCCATCGTCGATCTGGTGTCGACCGGCAGCACCCTCAAAGCCAACCACCTGGTCGAAGTCGAGCGCATCATGGACATCAGTTCCCGCCTCGTCGTCAATCAGGCTTCGCTCAAACTCAAGCAGGCTCCGATCCGCCGCATGATCCATGCGTTCGAGGCCGCCTTGCCCTCCAATCCCTGACCACCATGGCAAAACCGCTGCGTCTATCCACGGCCCATCCGAGCTTTGAATCCGACTTCAAAGCCCGTCTGCATTGGTCTGCCGACACCGATGCCGCCATCGAGCAGCGGGTGGCCGACATCCTGGCCGATGTCCGCGCCCGTGGCGATCAGGCGGTGCTCGACTACACCCGACGTTTTGACCAATTGGACGCCACTTCCATGGCTCAGCTCGAACTGGGCGCCGATGAATTGCGGCAGGCCTTTGAAGGCTTGCCTGCCGCGCAGCGCTCAGCTTTGCAAACCGCTGCGGCGCGGGTGCGCAGCTACCACGAGGCACAAAAGAAAGCCAGTGGCGAAAGCTGGACCTACCGCGATGAAGACGGCACCTTGTTGGGCCAAAAAGTCACGCCGCTGGACCGTGTCGGCATCTATGTGCCCGGTGGCAAGGCGGCCTATCCATCGAGTGTGCTCATGAACGCCATTCCGGCCCATGTGGCGGGTGTCGCAGAAATCATCATGGTGGTTCCCACGCCCCGGGGTGAAAAAAACCCCTTGGTGCTCGCCGCCGCCCACGTGGCCGGTGTCACCCGGTCCTTCACCATCGGGGGTGCGCAGGCCGTGGCCGCGTTGGCTTACGGCACCGCCAGCGTGCCCAACGTCGACAAAATCACCGGTCCGGGCAATGCTTATGTGGCTGCTGCCAAACGCCGGGTGTTTGGCACCGTGGGCATCGACATGATCGCTGGCCCCAGCGAAATCCTGGTGTTGGCCGATGGCAGCACCCCGGCCGACTGGGTCGCCATGGACCTCTTCAGCCAGGCCGAACACGACGAATTGGCGCAAAGCATCTTGTTGTGTCCGGATGCGGCATACATCGACCGCGTACAGGCCGAGATCGAGCGTTTGTTGCCCGCCATGCCCCGGCGCGACATCATTCAAAAATCCCTCACTGGCCGCGGGGCGCTGATCCACACCCGAAGCATGGAAGAAGCCTGCGACATTTCCAACCGCATCGCTCCCGAACACCTCGAAATTTCCAGCCAACAGCCCGAACGCTGGGAGCCGTTGCTGCGCCACGCCGGCGCCATTTTCATGGGAGCCTACACCAGCGAGTCCCTGGGCGACTACTGTGCGGGCCCCAACCACGTCCTGCCCACCAGCGGCACGGCCCGTTTCTCATCCCCCTTGGGCGTCTACGACTTCCAAAAACGCAGCAGCCTGATCCAGGTCAGCGAAGCAGGAGCCCAAACCCTGGGTCAAGTGGCCTCCGTCCTCGCTCACGGCGAAGGCCTCCAAGCCCACGCCATGGCCGCCGAATTCCGCCTGAAAAAATAATTGGGGTCAGACCCCAATTATTCACGTGTTGCCAAAAAACAACCATTAATTGGGGTCAGACCCCAATTAAGACCCCAATGAAAGGATGTCGCGGAGTGCGGCGGTGAGGGCGGCGCAGTCTTCGGGGTTGCCGACGGTGATGCGCAAGTGGTCACTGATGCGCTCGGGTTTGGCGAAGTGGCGCACGATGATGGCGCGTTCCCGCAGGGCCTGTGCCAGGGCCGCGCCACGATGCCCGGGATGGCGGGCAAAGACGAAATTGGCGGTGGAGGGCAACACTTCAAAACCCAGGTGGTGCAAGTCCGACACCAATTGGGCGCGAATTTGAACCACGCGCGCGCAACTGGCCTTGAAGTGCGCGTCGTCTTGCACCGAGGCCAGCGCACCGGCCAAGGCCAATCGATCCATGGGGTACGAGTTGAAGCTGTTTTTGACCCGCTCCAAGCCTTCGATGAGTTCGGCCGACCCGAGGGCATAGCCGACCCGCAAGCCAGCCAGCGAGCGGCTTTTGGAGAAGGTGTGGCAAACCAGCACATTCGGATAGCGCTGGATCAGGCCGACCGCACTTTGGCCCCCAAAGTCCACATAGGCTTCGTCGACCAACACCACGGCTTGCGGGTTGCCAGCGATCAGGCGTTCGACTTCGGCCAGCGGCATTTGCAGGCCGGTGGGGGCGTTGGGGTTGGGAAAAATGATGCCACCCGCGGCACGGCCATCAGAGGGCAGATAATCGTCGACCCGAATCGAGAAGTCGTCGGCCAGTGGAATCTGCCGGTAATCGATGCCGTACAGGCCGCAATACACCGGATAAAAACTGTAGGTGATGTCCGGAAACCACAAGCCACCGGGGCGATGAAGCAGGGCCATGAAGGCGTGCGCCAGCACTTCATCTGAGCCATTGCCGACAAAGACCTGGGAGGCGGTCAAGCCATGGTGTTGAGCCAGCGCGGCTTTAAGCGATTCGGCGTTGGGGTCGGGATACAGGCGCAGGGAGTCGTCGCTGGCGGCACGGATGGCCTCGATCACCTTGGGCGAGGGGCCGTAAGGGTGTTCGTTGGTGTTGAGCTTGACCAGTTTGCTCATTTTGGGCTGCTCGCCCGGCACGTAGGGGGTCAGGCCGTGCACCACGGCACTCCAGTATTGGCTCATAGGTGTGTTGTCAGGTCGTGGTGAAAAGCCCCAGTTGGCGCGGCTTTTCAGGGTGTCGATGGTATCATGGGCTTCCATTCATTGATCCCTTTGAGCCCATGCGGCAAGCCGAAATCACCCGCCACACGCAAGAAACCCAAATCACGGTCAAGCTCAATCTGGACGGCACGGGCCAGTCCAGCCTGTCGACCGGCATCGGTTTCTTTGACCACATGCTCGACCAGATCGCCCGCCACGGGCTGATCGACTTGCATGTGCAGGCTCAGGGCGATTTGCACATCGATGGCCACCACACGGTCGAAGATGTCGGCATCGCCATCGGGCAGGCGCTGGCCAAGGCCATCGGGGACAAAAAGGGCATCCGCCGCTATGGCCACGCCTATGTGCCGCTGGACGAGGCCCTGAGCCGGGTGGTGATCGATTTCTCCGGTCGTCCGGGCCTGACCATGGATGTGCCTTTCACCAGCGGCATGATCGGCACTTTTGATGCCCAACTGACCTATGAGTTTTTTCAGGGCCTGGTCAATCACGCCTTCATCACGGCTCACATCGACAACCTGCGCGGGCACAATGCCCATCACCAGGCTGAAACCGTGTTCAAGGCGTTTGGCCGTGCGTTGCGCATGGCCGCCGAGCCTGATCCGCGTTCGGCGGGTGTGATCCCCTCGACCAAAGGCAGCCTCTGACCCCCGGTATCTCATGAACACGGTGGCGGTGATCGATTACGGCATGGGTAACCTGCGCTCGGTGGCGCAGGCGGTGCTCAGTGCCGCCCATCACCATGGCGCTCAGGCGCTGATCACCGCCGATCCGCAGCAAGTCCGTCAGGCTGACCGGGTGGTGTTGCCCGGGCAGGGGGCGATGCCCGACTGCATGCGCGAATTGCGCCAGTCGGGGATGCTTGAGGCGGTGTTGGAAGCCGCCGCCTCCAAGCCCCTGTTCGGGGTCTGTGTGGGCATGCAGATGTTGCTGGACCACAGTGCCGAGTCGCACACAGATCAGCCTACGCCTTGCCTGGGCCTGATCCCGGGTGATGTCGTCAAATTCCGCCTGGAGGGTCAAATCCAGCCCGATGGATCGCGCTACAAGGTGCCGCAGATGGGCTGGAATCAGGTTTTTCAGACCCGTCCGCACCCCATTTGGCAGGGGGTGCCCGATGGCGCCCACTTTTACTTTGTCCACAGTTTTTACGCCCGACCGTCGGATGCGCGCCACATTGCGGGCGAAACCGAGTACGGTACCCGCTTTACCTCGGCGGTCTGCCGCGATAATATTTTTGCCACACAGTTTCACCCGGAAAAGAGTGCCGACCTTGGACTGGCTCTGTATCGCAATTTTCTTTCCTGGAACCCCTGAGTTCATGACCCTGCCTTGGCTCTTTGCGGGCCATCCAACACCATCATGCTTCTGATCCCCGCCATCGACCTGAAAGACGGACAGTGTGTGCGCCTCAAACAAGGCGACATGGACCAATCGACCACCTTCAGCGAAAACCCCGCTGACATGGCCTTGAACTGGGTCAACAAAGGCGCCAGGCGCTTGCACCTGGTGGATCTCAATGGCGCTTTTGCCGGCAAGCCGCAAAACTACAGTGCCATCAAGTCCATTCTGAAGTCCGTGGGCGACGATATCCCGGTGCAACTGGGTGGCGGCATCCGCGATTTGGACACGATTGAAAAATACATCGACGGCGGCATCCGCTACGTGATCATCGGCACCGCTGCGGTCAAAAACCCGGGTTTTCTGAAAGACGCCTGCAGCGCTTTTGGCGGCCACATCATCGTCGGGCTGGATGCCAAAGACGGCAAAGTCGCCACCGATGGCTGGAGCAAACTGACCGGTCACGAAGTGGTCGATCTGGCGCGCAAATTCGAGGACTACGGCGTCGAATCCATCATCTACACCGACATCGGCCGCGATGGCATGTTGTCGGGCATCAACATCGAAGCCACCGTCAAACTGGCGCACGCGCTCAGCATTCCGGTGATTGCCTCGGGCGGTCTGGCCGGCATCGCTGACATCGAACAACTTTGTGCGGTGCAAGACGAAGGCATCGAGGGCGTCATTTGCGGTCGCGCCATCTACACCGGCGACCTCGATTTCGAGGCCGGGCAGGCGCGCGCCGACGAGCTGGACGACGCCTGATGCTGGCCAAGCGCATCATCCCTTGTCTGGATGTCACGGGCGGACGGGTGGTCAAGGGCGTCAATTTTGTCGAGTTGCGCGACGCCGGCGACCCGGTTGAAATCGCCGCCCGCTACAACGAGCAAGGCGCCGACGAACTGACGTTTTTGGACATCACCGCCACCAGCGATGGACGCGACCTGATTTTGCACATCATCGAAGATGTGGCTTCGCAAGTTTTCATCCCGCTCACCGTCGGCGGGGGCGTGCGCACGGTCGAAGACGTGCGCCGTTTGCTCAATGCCGGGGCCGACAAGACCAGCTTCAATTCGGCTGCCATCGCCAACCCCCAAGTCATTCGCGACGCCTCGGCCAAATACGGTTCGCAGTGCATCGTGGTGGCCATCGATGCCAAGCGCCGCAGCCCCGAAGACGAGCAACGCCTCAATGCCCAGGGCCAACCCATGGGCCCGGGATGGGATGTGTACAGCCACGGCGGGCGCAAGAATGTCGGCCTGGATGCCGTGGCCTGGGCTCGCCAAATGGCCGATTGCGGCGCAGGCGAAATTTTGCTCACCAGCATGGATCGCGACGGCACCAAAAGCGGGTTTGATCTGGCGCTGACCCAAGCCGTAGCCCATGCCGTGCCGGTGCCGGTGATCGCTTCGGGCGGGGTGGGCAACCTGGATCATTTGGCCGATGGCGTGCAGCAGGGCGGGGCTGACGCGGTGCTGGCCGCCAGCATTTTTCATTACGGTGAATACACGGTGGCTCAGGCCAAGGCCCGCATGGCCGAGCGCGGCATCCCGGTGCGGCTCTGAGCGCCGGTGGCACAATCAAGGCATGACTACCCCGACGCTGAGTTGGCTCGAACAGGTGCGCTGGGACGCCCAAGGCCTGGTACCCGTGATCGCACAAGAACGCGACACGGGCGATGTGCTGATGTTTGCCTGGATGAATCGCGAGGCCCTGCAAAAAACCGCTGAACTGCGGCGTGCCGTCTACTTCAGCCGTTCACGCGGCAAGTTGTGGTTCAAGGGTGAAGAATCGGGCCATGTGCAGCAGGTGCATGACATCCGGCTCGACTGTGACCACGATGTCGTGTTGCTCCAGGTCACTCAACTGGGGCACCAGCCCGGGATCGCTTGCCACACCGGTCGCCACAGCTGTTTTTATCAAAGCTTGCAGGGCGATGGCTGGCAAACGGTCGAGCCTGTCCTGAAAGACCCTGAAAGCATTTACAAATGAACGCACCCCCCACTGCCGCAGACACCTTGGCCCGGCTGGCTCAAGTCATCGAGAGCCGCAAGCCCGCCAACGGCGGCGACCCGGAAAAAAGCTATGTCGCCCGCTTGTTGCACAAGGGACCCGATGCGGTGCTGAAAAAAATCGGCGAGGAAGCCACCGAAACCGTGATGGCGGCCAAAGATGTAGCCCACGGGGGTGACGCCTCGCATCTGGTCTACGAGATGGCTGACCTCTGGTTTCATTGCATGATCGCCCTGGCGCAAAACGGCCTGACCCCGCAGCACGTCATTGACGAGTTGGCGCGCCGCGAGGGCCTGAGCGGCCTGGAAGAAAAAGCCTTGCGCAAGGCGCAGGACCGTGACGCCCAAGAATCCCCCTGATCCTTTTTGTCAGTCAACCTTGCCATGAACGCATCACCCGATTGCATTTTTTGCAAAATTGTCGCCGGCCAGATTCCTTCCAAAAAAGTCTACGAAGACGAAGAAGTGCTGGCTTTTCACGACATCAACCCCTGGGCGCCGGTCCACTTTCTGATCATTCCCAAGGCGCACATCGTCTCTTTGGCGCATGTCGGTCCTGAGCACCAGTCCTTGCTGGGCAAAATCCTGACCCTTGCCCCCAAGCTGGCCCTGGAGCAGGGGGCCAACCCCTATCCGGAGGGGGGGTTCCGGTTGGTGACCAACACCGGTAAAGAGGGTGGGCAAGAGGTTCACCATCTGCATTTCCATGTCATGGGCGGGCCGCGCCCCTGGTTGCGCGGATAACCCTTAATCCCCCAGGGCATGTCAGGGCGGGCACTGGGCTAGAATCGTCAGCCCTGTACAGGAGGAATACCATGGGTTCATTTTCGATCTGGCACTGGCTGATTGTGCTGCTGATCATCGTGCTGATTTTTGGCACCAAAAAACTCAAAAACATCGGCTCCGACCTGGGCGGTGCGGTCAAAGGTTTCAAAGACGGCATGAAAGAAGGCGGCACGGCCGAGCAACAACAGGCGGCCGCTCAAGTGCAGGCCCCGGCGGAGTCCAAAACCACCATCGATGTCGAGGCCAAAACCAAGAACTGAGGTTCTGGGCTGACGTTCAATGATCGACCTGGGCTTGTCCAAAATGATGCTGATCGGGGTGGTCGCCCTGGTCGTCATCGGACCTGAAAAGCTGCCGCGCATGGCGCGCACTGTGGGTGCCTTGCTGGGCAAGGCGCAACGCTACGTGGCCGACGTCAAGGCCGAGGTCAACCGGTCGATGGACCTCGAAGAGTTGCGCAAAATGAAAGAAACCGTCGAGACTGCGGCCCAAGATGTCCAAAGTCAGGTGCAGACGGCCACTTCGGACTTCGAGCGCGACTGGCAACAAACCACCGCCGGGCTGTCCGACTATTCCAGCGAGCCCCTGACCACGCCAGTGCCTGAATACAAAAACCCGGGCAAAAAATGGCGCCTCAAGCGCGGAGCTGTCCCCCAGTGGTACAAGTCGCGCAACGGTGTACGCACCCACGCACTCTCAGGTGCTGCCCGCGTGGCGCGCCACCGCCCCAAGCCGATGGCTCCCCGCAACTGACCATGAGCGCCACTCCCCCCAACCCGGAAGACGAACTGGCTGGCACCGAGCAGCCCTTCGTGGCTCATCTGATTGAGCTGCGTGACCGCATCATCAAGGCCTTCATCGCCATTGCCGTGGCTTGCGCGGCCCTGGCCATCTATCCCGGACCCGGCGAACTCTACGACATCCTGGCCCAACCGCTGGTGGCCCATTTGCCCGAAGGCGCGACCCTGATCGCCACCTCGGTCATTTCGCCCTTTTTGGTGCCCCTGAAAATTTTGCTGATGGCGGCTTTTTTGATCGCCTTGCCGGTGGTGCTCTACCAGGCCTGGATGTTTGTCGCTCCCGGTCTGTACGCCCACGAAAAGAAACTGGTGTTGCCGCTGGTCGTGTCCAGCACCATTTTGTTTCTGGTCGGTGTGGCGTTTTGTTATTTCTTTGTCTTCGGGCAGGTCTTCAAGTTCATCCAGAGTTTTGCCCCTAAAAGCATCACGGCGGCGCCTGACATCGAGGCCTACCTCAGTTTCGTGCTGACCATGTTTTTGGCCTTTGGGCTGGCCTTCGAGGTGCCCATCGTGGTGGTGGTGCTGGCCCGGCTGGGCATGGTGACGATCGAAAAACTCAAGGCGTTCCGGTCTTATTTCATCGTGCTGGCGTTTGTGATCGCGGCCATCGTGACCCCACCCGATGTGGTGTCGCAACTGGCTCTGGCGATCCCGATGTGCATCTTGTACGAGTTGGGCATCATCGCTGCCAAAGTCTTCATCAAGCACACCCAGCCACCGGCCGACAAAGACGAGGCCGCGTCGGAGACCACCCCATGAAACGCCTCTGGCTGCTGTTCACGCAAGCAGTCACGGTGGCGCTTGCGATCTGGTTTGTGGTGGGCACCCTGAAACCACAATGGCTGGACCCCTACGCCGCCCGGCCTGGCCTGACCTTGCTTGAATCGGCCATGCCCACCGGCTCGGTCGCCCCAGGCAGCCTGAGTCCCGCCGCGCGCCAGGCATCTCCCGCGGTGGTCAGCATCAACACCCTCAAAGGCGGCCATCGCAACCCGCAGGCCGCTGACCCTTGGTTCCGGTTCTTTTTTGGCGATCGCGATGCCGAGCCCCAAGCCGGTTTGGGCAGCGGCGTGATCGTCAGCCCCGAAGGCTATGTCTTGACCAACAACCACGTGATTGAAGGGGCGGATGAGATCGAGGTGATCCTGACCGACCGGCGGCGCACCCGCGCCCAGGTCATCGGCACCGATCCCGACACCGATCTGGCTGTTTTGCGCATCAGCCTGGACCGGTTGCCGGTCATCACATGGGGCAAATCCGAACAATTGCAGGTCGGCGACCAGGTGTTGGCCATTGGCAACCCCTTCGGCGTCGGTCAGACCGTGACCAGTGGCATCGTATCGGCTTTGGGGCGCAGCCAGTTGGGCATCAACACATTTGAGAATTTCATCCAGACCGATGCCGCCATCAACCCCGGCAATTCGGGGGGCGCTTTGGTGGACATCCATGGCCACCTGATGGGCATCAACACCGCCATTTATTCCCGCTCGGGGGGCAGCATGGGCATCGGTTTTGCCATTCCGGCACAAACTGCCCGTCAGGTCCTCGAGGGCCTGATCAAGGAGGGGACGGTGACGCGGGGCTGGATCGGGGTCGAACCGCAAGACCTCAGCCCCGAGCTGGCACAAAACTTTGGTTTGCCCCTGCGGGAGGCGGTGGTGGTCACGGGTGTATTGCAAAACGGTCCGGCGTTTCGGGCCGGCATCCAGCCTGGCGATGCCTTGCTCAGCGTCGGTTCGACGCCTGTGACCAATGTCAGCGAATTGCTGGGGGCGGTGGCCGCTCTCAAGCCCGGCGAGGCCGCGCCTTTCAAGGTGTTGCGCGGCAATCGTGAAATGAACATTTCGGTCACTCCTGCCCAACGGCCCAAGCCCCATGCCCAACGACCCCGCTGATTCCTGCGACCGCGCCCGATTGGTGTCGGCTGCCGATGCCTTGTTGCAACCCGCACGGTTCAAGGACTATGGACCCAACGGCTTGCAGGTCGAAGGCAAACCCCGGATCCGCAAACTGGTTTCGGGTGTCACCGCCAGCCTGGCCCTGATCGATGCCGCCATCGAGCACGGCGCCGATGCGATCTTTGTTCATCACGGCCTGTTCTGGCGTGGCCAGGACGGTCGCGTGACCGGCTGGATGAAACACAGGCTGGCCCGGCTTTTGGCGCACGACATCAATCTGCTGGCCTATCACTTGCCGCTCGATGCCCACCCTGAGCTGGGCAACAACGCCCAACTCGCGCAACGCCTGGGCCTGAGTGTCCTGGGCCATTTTGGCGAGCAAGACCTGGGTTTGTGGGGCGAACCGCAAAACCCCGACCCCGGACACTTTTTGGCCATGGCGCAGCGCGAGTTGGGGCGCGAGCCTGTGCTGGTTCAGGCAGACCCCCGGCGACCCTGGCGCCGCATCGGCTGGTGTTCGGGCGGCGCGCAAAGTTATTTTGAAGCCGCCATCGCGGCTGGCGTCGATGCTTTTTTCACCGGCGAAATCTCCGAACCTCAGGCCCACCTGGCGCGTGAAACCGGTGTGGCATTCATCGCCTTTGGCCACCATGCCACCGAGCGCTGGGGCGCGCAGGCTGTGGCCAGTCACCTGGCGCGTGAGTTGGGGCTGGCGCACACCTTCATCGACATCCCGAATCCGGCCTGATGAACCCCTGTGCTGCTCCAGTGCTGCTGACCGCTGGTGATCCGGCGGGCATCGGGCCCGAAATCACCTTGCAGGCCTGCCTGCAACGTCCCGATTGGGCCGACCAGGCGGTCATCGTCGGGCACTTGCCCAGTTTGCAACGCGCCTGGCAGGCGCTCAAAACGGGGCGCCCCCACTCATTTCAGGTCGTGGACCTGAGTCGGCCCTGCCCGCCCGCCGACCCGGGTGCTTTGCGCGTGCACCCGATCGCCCCCGATCTGACGCTGGCCGGGATCCCCTGGGGACAAGTCAGCCGCGCCGGTGGCCACATTGCCGCCGAATCGGTGCGACATGCCGCCCAGTGCTGTTTGAAGCAACACGCCTGTGCCATGGTCACCGCGCCGATTCACAAGCAGGCGCTCGAACTCGCGGGCGTGCCTTTTCCCGGGCACACCGAAATGTTGCAGCATGCCAGCGCCCTGCACCTGGGAGTGTCCGTGCAAGACCTGCCGGTGCGCATGATGCTGGCGACCCCGGCATTGCGAACCGTGTTGGTGAGCATTCACATTTCTTTGCTCGATGCAATCCGCGCGGTGACCCCCGACAACCTGCTGACCACTTTGCGCATCACCGAGCAAGCCGAGAAGCGGCGACTGGGTCGTTCACCCCGGATCGGGGTCGCGGGCCTGAATCCCCACGCCGGCGAGGGCGGTCTGATGGGGCGTGAAGAACTCGACATCATCATCCCGGCGGTGCAACAAGCGCAGGCTGAAGGGTTGCAGGTGAGCGGGCCGCACCCCCCCGACACCGTCTTCATGCGTGCCCGACACACCCCCGGGCGTGGCGGCGAATTCGATGTGGTGGTGGCCATGTACCACGATCAGGGCCTGATCCCGATCAAGTACCTGGGCCTGGACGAGGGGGTCAACGTCACCCTGGGCTTGCCGCTGGTGCGCACCAGCCCCGATCACGGCACCGCCTTTGACCTGGCTGGCAGCGGTCGCGCCAATGCCGCCAGCTTTTTGTCGGCATGGCAGATGGCTCGGCGTCAAGCCGGCCTCGACCCGGCCCTTTAAGCCGTACTTTTGTCAGTCTCATGCCATGAACCCCCTTGACAGTCAGGCTACAATGCTGAGTTGAACCTGTATTGACGAATCATTGAGGATTTCCATGAGTGATAACGCAGTGGACACCAGCAAACGCACCTGGCTGATCGCCACGTCGTGCGCCGGTGCAGTCGGGGGCGCTGCCGTTGCAGTGCCGTTTGTGAGCACTTTCCAGCCTTCCGAAAAGGCCAAGGCCGCAGGTGCCGCCGTCGAGGTGGACATCTCCGCCCTCAAGCCGGGTGAGAAAATCACTGTGGAATGGCGCGGCAAACCGGTCTGGATCATCCGCCGCACGCCCGAGCAGCTCGAATCGCTCAACAAAACCGAAAACCAGCTCGCCGACCCCAAGTCGCAGCGCAACCCGGCCGACCTCACTCCCGAGTACGCCCGCAATCAGGGTCGCTCGATCAAACCCGAAATTTTTGTCGGCGTGGGCATCTGCTCGCACTTGGGTTGTTCGCCGGTCGACAAATTCCAGACGGGCGCCCAGCCCTCGTTGCCCGACGACTGGGCGGGTGGCTTCCTGTGCCCCTGCCACGGTTCCACCTTCGATTTTGCCGGTCGTGTCTTCAAGAACAAGCCCGCACCCGACAACCTCGAAGTGCCCCCGCACATGTACCTGTCCGATACCAAGCTGTTGATCGGCTCCGACAAGAAAGCCTGAGGGATTAGCACATCATGGCCGAATTCAAAGAAGTTTCTCCCAACGCCCCCGCTGGCGAAAAATTGCTCAATTGGGTGGACAACCGCTTCCCCTTGTCCAAGATGTACAAGGAGCACCTGTCCGAGTACTACGCCCCCAAGAATTTTAATTTCTGGTACTTCTTCGGCTCGCTGGCGCTGCTGGTGCTGGTGATCCAGATCGTGACCGGTATTTTCCTGGTCATGCACTACAAGCCCGACGCCGCCGTGGCCTTTGCCTCGGTCGAGTACATCATGCGCGATGTGCCCTGGGGCTGGTTGATCCGCTACATGCACTCCACCGGCGCTTCAGCCTTCTTTGTGGTGGTTTACCTGCACATGTTCCGCGGCCTCATTTATGGCTCGTACCGCAAACCGCGCGAACTGGTCTGGATTTTCGGTTGCGCGATTTTCCTGTGCCTGATGGCCGAAGCTTTCATGGGCTATTTGTTGCCCTGGGGCCAAATGTCCTACTGGGGCGCCCAGGTGATTGTCAACCTGTTCGCCGCCATCCCCTTCATCGGTCCTGATCTGGCGCTGCTGATCCGTGGCGACTATGTGGTGTCCGACGCCACCCTGAATCGCTTCTTCAGCTTCCACGTCATCGCCGTGCCGCTGGTTCTGCTGGGTCTGGTGGTGGCCCACATCATCGCCCTGCACGAGGTGGGTTCCAACAACCCCGACGGCGTTGAAATCAAGGCCAACAAGGATGCCCAGGGCCGCCCGGTCGATGGCATTCCCTTCCACCCGTACTACACGGTGCACGACATCCTGGGCGTCAGCGGCTTTTTGCTGGTGTTCAGCGCCATCGTCTTCTTTGCACCGGAGTTCGGCGGCTATTTCCTGGAGTACAACAACTTCATCCCGGCCGATCCGCTCAAGACCCCGCCGCACATTGCCCCGGTGTGGTACTTCACACCGTTCTACTCGATGCTGCGTGCCATCACCACCGAGATGATGTATGCCCTGATCCTGTGCGTGTTGCTGGCCGCCATTTTGGGCGTCACCAAAGCCAAGATCGGCGGCTTGCTCAAGGCGGCTGTCGTGGGCGGCGCGGTGGTTCTGATCGCCCTGATGCTCTCGATCGACGCCAAGTTCTGGGGCGTGGTCGTGATGGGCGGTGCCGTGATCATCCTGTTCTTCCTGCCCTGGCTCGACAACTGCCCGGTCAGGTCGATTCGTTATCGCCCCGACTGGCACAAATACCTCTACGGCATCTTTGTGATCAATTTCGCCATCCTGGCTTACCTGGGCGTGCAACCCCCCTCGCCCATGGGCGAGCGCGTGTCGCAAGTCGGCACCTTGTTCTATTTCGGCTTCTTCCTGCTCATGCCCTGGTGGAGCCGTCTGGGTCAGTGCAAGCCCGTGCCCGACCGCGTCACCTTTGCAGCCCACTGAGCCCGGAGTAAGAAAGTCATGAAAAAAATCATCCTCAGTCTGCTCCTCGCCTGTGGCCTGTTGGCGGGTCATGCACATGCGGCCGGTGGTGACACCATCGCCTGGGACAAGGCCCCCAACAAGCTCAACGACCTGGGTGCCTTGCAAAACGGGGCCAAGCTGTTCGTCAACTACTGCCTCAATTGCCACTCGGCCTCGTTCATGCGCTTCAACCGCCTGAAAGACATTGGTCTGACCGAACAACAGATCAAGGACAACCTGTTGTTCACCACCGACAAAGTCGGTGAAACCATGAAGGCCAACATCAACCCCGCACAAGCCAAAGAGTGGTTTGGTGCCAACCCGCCCGACCTGACCGTGATCGCCCGTTCACGCTCCAGCCACAGCGGCACCGGGGCTGATTACCTCTACACCTACCTGCGCACCTATTACCGCGACGACACCAAGGCGACCGGCTGGAACAATTTGGCCTTCCCCAACGTGGGCATGCCGCATGTGTTGTACGAGTTGCAGGGCGAGCGCCGTCCGGTTTACCAGACTGTCAAATCCCATGGCCACGACACCCAGGTCTTCAAGGGTTGGGAGCAAGTCAAGCCCGGCACCATGACTTCCCAGCAATATGATGAAGCGGTAGCCGACCTGGTCAACTACATGCAGTGGATGGCCGAACCCGCGCAAAGCACCCGCGTGCGCCTGGGCGTGTGGGTCATGCTGTTCCTGTTGTGCTTCATGGTCCTGGCCTGGCGCCTGAACGCCACTTACTGGAAAGACATCCGCTGAGCGCGTTTGCCCCCCTCTACCCCGGTCGGACTGTGTGCCTGACACATGCTCCGACCGTCTTTGTTGATAGGAGTCTATTTTTATGATGGTGCTTTACTCCGGGACCACCTGTCCCTTTTCACATCGCTGCCGTTTTGTGTTGTTTGAAAAGGGCATGGACTTCGAAATCCGCGATGTCGATCTCTACAACAAACCTGAAGACATCGGGGTCATGAACCCTTATGGACAGGTGCCGATTTTGGTCGAGCGTGACCTGATCCTCTACGAGTCCAACATCATCAACGAGTACATCGACGAGCGTTTCCCCCACCCGCAGCTCATGCCGGGTGACCCGGTGGACCGCGCCCGCGTGCGCCTGTTCCTGCTCAACTTCGAAAAAGAGTTGTTCACCCACGTTTCGTTGCTCGAAACGCGCAACGCCAAGGGCCTCGAAAAGCCGATGGAAAAGGCCCGCTCGCACATCCGCGACCGCCTGACCCAACTGGCGCCGGTGTTCCTGAAAAACAAATACATGTTGGGCGACAACTTCTCGATGCTCGATGTGGCCATCGCTCCCTTGTTGTGGCGCCTGGATCACTATGGCATTGAGCTGTCCAAAAATGCCGCCCCTTTGCTGAAATACGCTGAGCGCATCTTCTCGCGTCCGGCCTACATCGAAGCGCTCACGCCTTCTGAAAAGGTCATGCGCAAATAAGGAGCGCAGGGGCATGAATGCGAACCAGGGGCCATCGACGCGCCCTTACCTGATTCGGGCTTTGTTCGAATGGTGCATGGATGCCGGCTTCACGCCTTATTTGGCCGTGCAAGCCGGTGAGGGTGTGCAGGTGCCGCAAGAGTTCGTCAAAAACGGTGAGATCGTGCTCAACATCAGCCCGGACGCAACCAGCGGTCTGCTGATCGGCAACGATTGGGTCGAATTCAAGGCCCGCTTCAACGGCGTCGCACGCGAGATCATGGTGCCCGTCGATCATGTGCTGGCCATTTACGCGCGCGAGAACGGACAGGGCATGGCGTTTCCGCCGCCGCAGGCTGGCGCTGCTTCGGGCGCGGATGCGAACGCTGCGTTGCCCCCTGATGACCCTCCGCCACAAAGCCCCAAGCCCACGCTCACTCGGGTGAAATAGCTAAAATCGTCCTTCTGGCCCCCGTAGCATGAAGGTCGTGCAGTTGATTTGTAATCATCAGGTGTTGGTTCGATTCCGACCGGGGGCACCAGAATCACCGACCCCACCGTGGGTCGGATCCACAGCATGACAAAACACAGAGGATCGTCTTCATGAGCAACCCCCGTCAAGCGGCCTATCCGGTCAACCCCATGTTCACCAACCGTTGGTCGCCCCGCGCCCTGACCGGCGAGGCCATCACCCGCGACCAATTGTTCACCGTGCTCGAAGCTGCCCGTTGGGCCCCTTCGGCCTACAACGTCCAACCCTGGCGCTTCATTTACGCCTTGCGTGACACGGCGCAGTGGGATCCGATTTTCAATGGCCTGCGCGAAGGCAATCGCACCTGGGTCAAAGACGGCTCGGCTCTGGTGGTGCTGGCGTCGGCCAAAAATGCCCAGTTCCCGGGCGCTGCCGCCCCCGGCCCCAACACCTGGCACTCGTTTGACACCGGCGCCGCCTGGATCAGCATGGCTTTCCAGGCCATGCAAATGGGTTTGGTGGCGCACGCCCTGGCCGGCTTTGAGCCTGACCAGATTCGCGCGGCCACCGCGTTGCCTGAAGACTACGCCATTGATGCGGTCATCGTCATCGGCAAGCAAGGCGACAAGTCGAAACTGCCCGAAGTGTTCCAGCAGCGCGAAGCCCCCAACGACCGCCGTCCGTTGTCGGCCAGCGCAATGGAAGGCAAATTCAGCGCCTGATCGGCTTCCTCCCCCTCTCCCTCAGGGAGAGGGGCCGGGGGTGAGGGGCTTCACCCTCCCCGAGCACACCGAAACCCGATGTAGACCACCGCAAAGTCGCGTGACTTCGAGGCCAGGTGGTCGGCTTTCATGGGACCGGCGCCATACCACCAGGAACCACCGCGGGTGCGTTTTTCATCGCTGGCCCCGGCAGGCTCATCCACCCACTCCCACACATTGGCACCCATGTCGTACAGCCCGTTGACGCCCATGCGCGTGCTGCCTGCCAGGGCAGGGCCCTGACCGCGCCACAAATGCGCGCCCGTGGGCACCGACTGGTCGGGACCGCAGTCTCCCAGACACTGGGCACCCACAGGCGAGTCCCCTGTGGGATAGGGGTAGGTTTTGCCCCGCACATAACCCGGCGTCGAGCGCTGCTCGGTGTAAGCGGCAGACACCCATTCCGCATCGGTGGGCAAGCGCCCGCCTGCCCACTGGCAAAACGCCTGGGCGTCGCGGAAGTTCACCTGCACCGCCGGTGATTGGGGATGAGGAGTTTGACCAAAGGGCTGTCGCCAGGTCCAACCCGGTTTGCGCACCCAGCCCGCTTCGTAGATGTGGCCACCGCCGTCGCGCTCGGCCTGAGTGACCCACCCGGTGGCTTTCACAAAGGCGGCAAATTGCGCCACCGTGGTTTCGGTGCGTGCGATGTCAAAGCGCCCCAAGGGCACCCAGTCGAGCCCCGCTGGCGGGGCACCACTTTGTGCCGGCAGGCAGAGTGGAAAGCACAAACTCAGGGTCGCCAGACTGCGGCAAAAGACATTCATGGTCGGTTCACTTTGACTTCGATGCGTTGAACGGGCCAGCCTTTGGTGCGCACATGGGCCTGCAAGGCGGGGACCCACTGACGGATTTTGGCGGCGGCCGCGCTGTGTCCGACCAACAAAGTCCAAACGCCATCCTGAATCGGCCCCGTCTGCACCTGATCCAGCAGGCTGGCGGGCAAGACCGAGCGCAATTCGGCCAGACAAGCCTGGGCGCTTTGCGCTTGCCGCCAGAGCTGACCCAGGACGCCGGTGCCCAGTGCCGCCTGGGCCGCGCTGACGGCCCGTCCGCGCACCACCGGTGCCGCTTTGGGCACTTGGGCATAACCCAAAGCGCGCAACTCGGCCAAGGCCTTCTGGCGAGCCGCCACCGCCTCGTCGGCGGTTTGCGCCGCCGGTGAATTTGAAAGGGGGGGACCTGCTGGAGCCATGTCTCATTATCCGTCTGGTGACGGGTAAAATGCGGGGTTTACCTCCCAATCCCTCAGGCACGCATGGCCTTCAAACTTTTGACCCAGATTTTCGGCAGCCGCAACGACCGACTGCTCAAGCAATATCGCAAAACCGTCGAGCGCATCAATGCGCTCGAGGCTGGCCTGGAGTCGCTCAGCGACGAGGCCCTGCGCGCCAAAACCACCGAGTTTCAAAACCGGGTTGCCCAAGGGCAATCTCTGGATGACTTGTTGCCCGAAGCCTTCGCCGTGGTGCGCGAGGGGTCCAAGCGCGTCATGAAAATGCGGCATTTCGATGTGCAACTGATCGGCGGCATCGCCCTCCACCAGGGCAAGATCGCCGAGATGCGCACCGGTGAAGGCAAGACCTTGACGGCGACGCTGGCCGTTTACCTCAATGCCCTGGCTGGCCAAGGCGTGCACGTGGTCACCGTCAACGACTACCTGGCGCAGCGTGATGCCCAGTGGATGGGACGCCTGTACAACTTTTTGGGCCTGAGTGTGGGCATCAACCTGCCACAGATGCCGCGCGAAGACAAACAAGCCGCCTACCGCAGCGACATCACCTACGGCACCAACAACGAATACGGGTTTGACTACCTGCGCGACAACATGGTCTACGATGCCGCCGACCGGGTGCAACGCGCCCTGGCGTATGCCATCGTCGACGAGGTCGACTCGATCCTGATCGACGAGGCGCGCACGCCGCTGATCATCAGTGGTCAGGCCGAAGACCACACCGCCCTGTATCTGGCCATGAACCAGATCGTGCCGCACCTGACCCGCCAGGAGGGCGAGGCCGACCCGCGCACCGGTGAGGGCGTGATCACCCCGGGTGACTTCACCGTCGATGAAAAATCGCACCAGATTTACCTGACCGAACAGGGCCACGAAATCGCCGAACGGCTGCTGTCCCAGGCCGGTTTGTTGCCCGAGGGGGCATCGCTGTACGACGCCTCGCACATCACGCTGATGCATCACCTCTACGCCGCTTTGCGCGCGCGTCACCTCTATCACCGCGACCAGCACTATGTGGTGCAAAACAACGAAGTCGTCATCGTCGACGAGTTCACCGGCCGCCTCATGTCGGGGCGGCGCTGGAGCGACGGTTTGCACCAAGCGGTCGAGGCCAAAGAAGGGGTTCAGATCCAGGCCGAGAACCAGACCATGGCCTCGATCACCTTCCAGAACTATTTCCGCCTCTACGGCAAGCTGGCCGGCATGACCGGCACGGCCGACACCGAGGCGTATGAGTTTCAGGAAATCTACGGCCTCGAGACCGTCATCATCCCGCCCCATCGGCCCAGCCGCCGTGTCGATGACAACGATCGCGTCTACAAAACCACGCAAGAAAAATATCAGGCAGCCATCAACGACATCCGCGAGTGCCACGACCGGGGACAGCCGGTGCTGGTGGGCACCAGCTCGATCGAAAACTCCGAATTGATCTCGCAGTTGCTGACCCAGGCCAAACTGCCCCATCAGGTGCTCAACGCCAAGCAACACGCCCGCGAGGCCGACATCATCGCCCAGGCCGGCGCCCCCAAGGCCATCACCATCGCCACCAACATGGCGGGACGTGGTACCGACATCGTGCTGGGGGGCAATGTCGAAAAAGCCATCGCCGCCCTCGAGGCCGATGAGTCGGTGCCCGCCGACCAAAAGGCCGCCCGCATCGTGGCCCTGCGCCAGCAATGGCAACAAGAACACGACTTTGTGGTGCAACAAGGCGGTTTGCGCATCATCGCCACCGAGCGCCACGAGTCACGCCGCATCGACAACCAGTTGCGGGGCCGATCGGGCCGACAGGGCGACCCGGGTTCTTCGCGATTCTTCCTCAGCCTCGACGACCCGCTCATGCGCATCTTCGCCGGCGAGCGCGTCAAGGCCATCATGGACCGCCTCAAAATGCCCGAGGGTGAAGCCATCGAGGCGGGCATGGTCAACCGCAGCATTGAAAGCGCGCAGCGCAAAGTCGAAGCCCGCAACTTCGACATCCGCAAGCAATTGCTGGAATACGACGACGTCTCCAACGACCAGCGCAAAGTCATCTACCAGCAGCGCAACGAAATCCTCGATGCCGCCGATCTGCATGACCAGATTTCCGGGTTGCGCCAAGCCTGTTTCACCGACCTGGTGCGTCAGTTCGTCCCGGCCGAGTCGGTCGAAGAACAATGGGACTTGCCCGGTCTCGAGCGTGCGCTGGCGGCCGAATGGGGCCTGCAACTTGATCTCCACGCCTGGGTGCAGGGCGAAACCGCGGTCGAAGATGGCGACATCGTTGAACGCGTCACACAGGCCGCCGATCAGGCTTTCCAGGCCAAGGTCGATCTGGTGGGTTTGGAGCAATTCACGCCTTTCATGCGCATGGTGTTGTTGCAAAGCATCGACACCCACTGGCGCGAACACCTGTCGGCCCTGGACCACTTGCGCCAGGGCATCCACCTGCGTGGTTACGCCCAAAAGCAACCCAAGCAGGAGTACAAGCGCGAAGCGTTCGAGTTGTTCTCGATGTTGCTCGATCTGGTCAAAAACGAAGTCACCCGCACCTTGATGACCGTGCAAATCCAAAACAGCGAACAAGCCGACTTGGCTGCGCAGCAACTGGAGGAGCGCGCCGAGCACATCAGCAACGTCACCTACACCGCCCCCACCGAAACGGGTGAGGTCGAAACCACGGTGGATCCCGCCACCCTTGCCGCCGCTGTCCCGCAAGCCGGACGCAACGACCCCTGTCCTTGCGGCAGTGGCAAAAAGTACAAGCACTGTCACGGAAAGCTGAGTTAAGCCATGCCCGTCAACCTCCCTTTGCCCGTGGCCGATCAGTTGTTGCCCATTGCGGGTGTTCGCATCGGCGTGGTGCAGGCCGGCATCCGCAAGGCGGGCCGCAAAGACGTCACCCTGCTGTTGATCGAACCCGGCGCCAGCGTGGGGGGGGTGTTCACCCAAAACCGCTTTTGCGCTGCCCCGGTGCAGGTCTGTCGCGACCACCTGGCCAGCGGGCATGGCGTGCGCGCCATCGTGATCAACACCGGTAACGCCAATGCCGGCACCGGTGAAGACGGCTTGATGCGCGCCCGCGCCACCTGCATCGCCGTGGCCCGTGCCCTCGAGGTGGCTCCCGAGCAGGTGTTGCCTTTGTCGACGGGTGTGATCATGGAACCCTTGCCGCACCAGCGCATCATCGACGCCGTGCCCCGGGCCATCGAGCTGGCCCGCGAAGCCGCATGGCTCGATGCTGCCGAGGGCATCATGACCACCGACACCGTGCCCAAAGCCTGCAGCGCACAGGCGCAGGTGCAAGGCACCACGGTCAGCGTGACCGGCATCTCCAAGGGGGCCGGCATGATCCGCCCCAACATGGCGACCATGCTGGGCTTCATCGCCACCGATGCCGCGATTGCGCCCGAGCTCATGCGCGATCTGGCCCACGACCTGGCCGAAGGTTCATTCAACCGCGTCACGGTCGACGGCGACACCTCGACCAACGATTCCTTTTTGCTCATCGCCACCGGCCGTGCCGGTCATGCCCCCATCAGCGACTGGCGGCAACCCGGCGCTGGCGCGCTCAGGCAAGCCCTGCTGGATGTGGCGCGGCAACTTGCCCAGGCGATCGTGCGCGACGGCGAAGGCGCGACCAAATTCATCACCGTCCGGGTCGAGGGTGGGCGCGATAGTGCCGAGTGCCGCCAGGTGGCCTACGCCATCGCCCACTCGCCCTTGGTCAAAACCGCCTTTTACGCCAGCGACCCCAACCTGGGCCGCATTTTGGCGGCGGTCGGCTATGCCGGCATCACCGATCTGGATCAAACCGGCATCGACTTGTACCTGGACGATGTCCACGTGGCCCGCCAAGGGGGGCGTCACCCCGATTACCGCGAAGAAGACGGCCAGCGCGTCATGAAGCAATCCGAGATCACCGTGCGCGTGGTCCTGGGTCGCGGCAGCGCCAGCGACACCGTCTGGACTTGCGACTTCAGTCACGATTACGTCAGCATCAACGCCGACTACCGCAGTTGAATCCATGAACCCGAATTTTGAACGCCTGATCGAGCGGGCCGAAGCCCTGATCAACCGCATCGAAGCCATCTTGCCGCAACCCATCTCGGCCCCGGCCTGGGACGCCAGCATCGCCTACCGCTATCGCAAGCGCTCCAGCGGCCACGGCTTGCTCGAGCCGGTGCGCCATGTGGCCCAACTCGGCTTGGCTGACCTCAAAGAGATCGACGGCCAGAAAGAAAAAATCCAGCGCAACACCGAGCAATTCGTCAACGGACTGCCGGCCAACAACGTGCTGCTCACCGGCGCGCGTGGCACCGGTAAGTCGTCGTTGATCAAAGCCTGCCTGAATGAATATGCGCCGCGCGGCTTGCGCCTGATCGAGGTCGACAAAGCCGACCTGGTCGACTTGCCCGACATCATCGAGCTGGTGGCCGATCGCCCCGAAAAGTTCATGGTCTTTTGCGACGACCTCAGTTTCGAAGACGGCGAACCCGGCTACAAGGCACTCAAGTCGATCCTCGATGGTTCGGTCGCTGCGGCCACCCCCAATGTGCTGATCTATGCCACCAGCAACCGGCGCCATTTGTTGCCCGAGTACATGAAGGACAACCTCAGCTACACCCACACCGAGGACGGCGAAGTGCATCCGGGCGAGGTCATTGAAGAAAAAATCTCCCTCTCCGAGCGCTTTGGTTTGTGGGTCAGCTTCTACCCCTTCTCGCAAGAAGAGTATCTGACCATCGTGGCCCAATGGCTCACGGCGCTGGGGTTGCCGGCCGCTCAAGTGGCCGCCGCCACCCCCGAGGCGCTGGTGTGGGCGCTCGAGCGCGGCTCGCGCAGTGGCCGTGTGGCCTATCAGTTTGCCCGCGACTATGTCGGACGTCAGGCCGCCTGATCCCCAGTCCCGGTTGGTGGCCGATGCCGACCGCCCGCGCGAGGGCGGGCCGGACCGCCCTTTGGTGCAAGTGGCAGTGGGTGTGTTGTTCTTGCCCGATGGCCGTTTTCTGCTCACCAGTCGCCCGCCGGGCAAGGTCTACGAGGGCTATTGGGAATTTCCGGGCGGCAAACTCGAAGCGGGAGAAAGCATCGCCCAAGCCCTGGCGCGCGAATTGCGCGAAGAACTGGGCATCGAGATGGAGGACTGCACCTTGTGGAAGGCTGAGCAGGTCGACTACCCCCATGCGCTGGTGCAACTCCATTTTTGTCGCGTCACCCGCTGGCGTGGCGAGTTGCAAATGCGTGAGGGCCAGTCGTTCTCGTGGCAAAGTTTGCCGGTGCAGGTCGAACCGGTTTTGCCCGGCACATGGCCGGTGCTGAAATGGCTGGAGCAGGAAGCCGCTCAGCGCTGAGCGCCACCCGCCGCTCAGGCTGGACGATCGAGGCCCTCGATGTCATCCGGCGGGCTTTCATCGGGTACCCGATGCGATTCGCTGGCCCAGGCCCCCAAATCAATCTGGCGACAGCGCTCGCTGCAAAACGGCCGATGGCGGTTGGCGGGGGCATACAAACTGGGTTGTCCGCATTGTGGACAAGGCACCCGACGCTCGGTCTGTGTCATGCGCGCCAAACTCAGGTGCACAGGGCCATTTCGAAGCCCAAATCTTCGTTGCTGGGCTGCAGCCGGCCTTGCTCGTCGGGCCGGTTAAAACGCACCGAGACCAACATGCGATTGCCGCTGATTTCCGGCACCAGACCGGATGCCGAGTCGACCCGCAAGCGCATCAGCTGATAACGCCCTTGCGGCAGATTTTGTTGAAACTGCCCGGCCACGGCCATCACCCGTTGCGCTTGTGCCGAATCGCGCGACAAGCGCAGCAACAGGTTCACGCTCGCATACAGGGGTTGCAAGGGGTTGGTCCAGCGCAGCACATCCTCACGCCTGAGTTCGGCGTCCTTGTGTTGCCAGGCCAAATACTGCGGCACATCGAAGCCACACGTGCCACCCGGGATCGACATGCGATTGCGCAAATTAGTCAGCCACTCGCTGTCGTTGATGAAGCTGCCAAATCGGGCGGCATTGGAGTGGATGCCTTCAAAACAGGACTCGATGTTTTGCAGCCATTCATCGAGCACCGCCTCGGCCACCGCCGGGTTGCCCCGGTAGGACACAAACTGTTGCTTGTGACGCTCGAGATCTTTGAGCAAGTCTGACTTCAGGTCGGCGCGCGAGGCCACCTCGGCGATTTCGAACACCGTGCTGAAACAAAAGTGATGCTCGATGGGATGGTCCCGGTTCATCAGCCACTCGAAGCGACGGAACAGGTATTCCAGCCGCAGGTAGGTGCGGATCCGTTCGGTCAGAGGATGTTCGTAGACGATCACGTTGGAGATGGGCTGGGCGGCGGCAACAGAGTGAATCATAACCTTCAAACGGGCAGGGGCAGTGCCTGAACCTGTGCGCGCAGTTCGCTCAGGGTCAATCCGTCGTTCACAATGATCCAGTCGGCGATGGCCAAGCGCCGCTCCCGGCTGGTTTGTGCGGCGATGATGCGCCGCACTTCTTCGGCGCTCAAGCCGCTGCGGGCGACCACGCGGGCCACCTGCGTTTCGGCTGAACAGTCGACCACCAGCACTTTGTCGACCTGGCCTTGCCAGCGCTTGGACTCGGCCAGCAAAGGCACGTCGAACACCAGGCAGTGTTGCCCCTGCGCCAAGGCGGCTTCGCTTTGGCGTTGGGTTTCCCGGGCGACCAGCGGGTGGATGATGGCTTCGAGTTGCTGGCGGGCTTCGGGTTGACGAAACACCAGGTCGCGCATTTTGCCCCGGTCCAGACCACCGTCTGCGGCCATGAATTCGGCGCCAAACTGACGCCGGATTTCATCCAGGGCCGGTCCGCCGGGCGCAGTGGTGGCCCGAGAAATGGCGTCGGCGTCAATCACCGCCGCGCCGCGCTCTGTCAGCATCTGGGCCACGGTGCTTTTGCCGCTGCCGATGCCCCCTGTCAAACCCAGTTTGAAAATCATGGGTCTAGTGTAGTGGCGCTCCAGCGGACCGGGGTCGCCCCGGCGAATCCAGATGCCCCGGGCGTGCATGCAGGGCATGGGCGCACGGGGGTCAAAGCCACTGGCCCATGTCCATCACCGGCAAATACAGGGCCAGAACCAGCCAGCCCATGAGCAGCCCCAGCAACGTCATCAGCGCCGGCTCCAGCAGTCGCAAGGCCAGCTCGCATTGCACCAGCAAAGCTTCGGCTTGTGAACGCGACCAGCTCTGCAAGGCGTCAGGCAATGTGCCGGTGGCCTCGGCGGCCCGCATCCACTGAATCAGAGCCGGGCTGTGTACATCGCGGCCACAGCGCCTGCGCCAGCGGCGATTGACCAGCACCAGAGCATCGGCGGGACCCAGTCCACGCTGCAGGGCCGCCAGGGTGAGCCGGCAGCTTTGGTCGAACACCGCGCTGCCCATGGCCGGCCCCGTCAAGCGCAAGGCGCTGGACCAGTCGAGACCCGCCTGCAACAAGCGGGTCAGCAGGCCACACCAGCGTGCTTCCAGGTGCATTTGCCGCCAACGCCCCCAGATGGGCAACCGCCAACCCGTCAATTCCAGCGGCAAACGCCAGCGCGGCTGACGGCGGGCGACTTCCATAGCGCCCCAACACATGGCCAGCACCAGCCACGGCACCTGGCCCAGCCGGTTCCAGGCGTCTCGCCAGCCCAACAGGGCGCGGGTGGCCCAGGGCAGGGTGGTGGGCAGGTGGGCATAGAGCCCCTCAAACACCGGCAACACCCATTGCATCACCCCGGCCATGACCAGCACCGCCAAAGACAAGACCAGGGTGGGGTAAGCCAGAGCCGAGCGCAACTGGCGCTGCAGGCGTTGCGTCTGGCGGGTTTGACTCAGCCAGGCGTCGATTTGGTCGGCCCAGGTGCCGCTGGTTTCGGCCGCCTGCGACAAGGCCTGCAAAGGCCCATGAATCCAGCCCTCGCGAGCCAAGGCTTGGGTCAGCCCCAACCCCCGGCGCAGGTGCCCCATCAGACGCTCGACCGCTTGGCGTTGCGCCGGCTTGCGGCAGGTGTCGCGCCACAGGGTCAAGGCCTCCATCCACGGCAACCCGGCCGACTGCATCCTGGCCAAGTGACTCAGCAAGTCCAGAGCGACCATCGATTCACGCATGGGTGGCCGCGTCCACTTCGGACAGGGTGGTCAAGCCCTGTTGCGCCTTGTACAACCCGTCATCGCGCAAACTGGTCACCCCTTCGCTGCGTGCTTGCCGCGTCAGCGCCAAACTGTCGGCACCACCCAGCACCAGGCTTTGCAAGGCTTCGCTCACGGGCATGACTTCGAACAATCCGATCCGGCCCCGATAGCCCAGGTGGCAGGCTGGACAACCCACTGCACGCCACTGGCCCGTGCCCGTGGGCTCACGACAATGTTCGCACAGGCGGCGCACCAACCGTTGGGCGGTGATCAGGCGCAAGCAGGTGGCCACATGGTAGGCCGCCAGGCCCAGATCCTGCAGCCGCACCAGGGCATGGGCGGCGTCGTTGCAATGCAGCGTGGACAGCACCAGATGCCCCGTCTGGGCTGCCTGCACCGCCACCCGTGCTGTGGCCAGATCGCGAATCTCGCCGACCATCATGATGTCGGGATCTTGGCGCAAGAGCGCCCGCAAACAAGTGGCGAAATCCAGACCGATGGTGTCGTGCACCGACACCTGATGCACCCCTGGCAACACGATCTCGACCGGGTCTTCGACGGTGGCGAGGTTGAGTTCAGGGGCGTTGATCTCTTGCAGGCAATGGTAGAGCGACAAGGTTTTGCCGGCGCCAGTCGGACCGGTGAACAAAACCAGGCCATCGGGGCGGCGCAACGCCTGCCGCAAATGGCTCAGGTCCTGGGGCGCGTAGCCCAGGTCTTCCAACCGCCCCAATTGGGCGTGCAAGCGCATGATTCGCAAGACCAGTTTTTCGCCTCGGATGGTGGGCATCGCACTGACCCGGAAATGGATCCGCTCGCCCGCATGATCCATCGCCCAACGCCCGTCCTGGGGGCGCCGGCGCTCGCCGATGTCCATCCGGGCCATGATTTTCAGCCGCGACACCATGCGCTCGGGGTGGATGTGAGCTGGCACCTCGATGTCTTGCAGCAAGCCGTCAATGCGCTGGCGCACCCGCAACCGGCCTCCCCATGGCTCAAAATGCAGGTCTGAGGCGCGAGCTTGCAGACCATCGGCCAGCAGCCGGTCCAGCCAACGGCTGGCGGCGTCGTGGGGCTCGTTGGGGACGTGGGGTGAGGGGGCCATGAACCGAGCCTAGTTCACCCGAACAGTCGCCTGCTTGGGTTTGCCCCAACTTTGCAAAATTCACCGATTCGGCGCAAACTACGGCGGTAAACTGATGTTCGCCATGGAAATCCAAACACGCCCTCCTGTCCAGCGCCCCGAGCCGTTGCGCCAGCAGTCGCGCGCAGAAGATCGCCGAACCCAAGACGAATTGGCCGCCCGCCGACTTCAAGAGCAAAACGCCATCGATCAGCGCCGTCAGTTGGAGCTGTCCAACACGCGCCGTGCCCAAATGGCGCAAGACGATAAAGGCCAACAGGTTGACCGTTACGCCTGAATCATGCGCCTGACCAAATGGACCGACTACTCACTGCGTGTGCTGATGCACTGTGCAGCCACGCAGCACAGGTTGCAACCGCTGACCATCCAGGAAATTGCCGATCGGCATGCCATCTCGCGCAGTCACCTCATGAAAATCGTCATGACCTTGTCGGCTCTGGGTTGGATCGAGTCCATCCGGGGTCGCGGGGGTGGCATCCGTTTGCTGGTCAAGCCCGATCGCCTCACCCTCGGGCAAGTGGTGCGCGAAACCGAATCCGACTTTCATCTGGTCGAGTGTTTTGACGAAGGCACCAACACCTGCCGCCTGAACCATCGGTGCAACCTGAAATCGGTGCTCGAAGACAGCTTGCAGGCTTATCTGAAAGTGCTCGACGGCGTTACCCTGGCCGACATCTTGCCCAAGTCGCCTGGTCAGGCCGATGTGCCGATTCAGACCTTTTTCAGCACCCCATGACCCCTCCCTGCCCCGGGAGCAGGGGCTGCGGGGAAGGGGGCTCCCAACCCTTGATTTCAAGCCAATTTAAAGGCCTTCGGCGTTGGCCAGAAACAAATCGGCACCTTTTTCTGCGATCGCGACGGTGGCGGCGTTGGTGTTTCCTGATACGACCGATGGCATGATGGAAGCGTCCATGACCCACAGGCCTTGCGTGCCCCTGACCCGCAGTTGTGGGTCGACCACCGACGCCTCATCGGTGCCCAGGCGACAAGTGGAGGTGGGATGGTAGACGGTGTCCCCCACCTCACGGCAGTACTGCAACCATTGCTCGTCGGTGATGACGCCAGGACCCGGTTTGATTTCTTCGGCCACATGATCGCTGAACGGGGGCGTCTGCACCAGGCGTCGCAAGAGTTTCAGTGCATCAACCATGGTCTGACGATCGTCCGCATTGTCAAGGTAGTTGTATTGAATCAACGGCGCGGCCAAAGGATCGGCACTCCGTAGTTTGACCCAACCCCGCGATTTGGCTTGCAGTTGAGAGACCGAGCAGGTAAAGCCCGAATGGCGATCCAGAACGCCCCCGCGCTTGGCCAACGAAAAATTGATGAAATAAAACTGGGCATCAGGTCTGACCAATTCAGGCCTGGTTTTGACAAAAGCGGCCGCATAACCGGCACTGATGGCCAGTGGTCCGCGCCGTTGCAGGGCCCAGCGCAGGCCCATGCCCAAGCGACCCCACCAATGCGCCATGTCGTCATTCACGGTGATGGGCAGACGACTGCGAAAGAAATTGCGCACATAAAAATGATCTTGCAAATGGGCACCCACATCGGGCAGATCATGAACCACCTCGATGCCGTGCTGGCGCAAGAGCGCGCCTGGACCAATCCCGGAGAGTTGTAACAGCTGGGGGGAATTGAAGGCGCCGCCGGCCAGAATCACATGCCCGGCACGAACCTGATGGCGTTGCCCGTTTTGCAGGTATTCGACGCCGACCGCCCGGCGGCCTTCAAACAGGATCCGGGTGGTGTGGGCGTGAACCTCCAGGCGCAGGTTAGGGCGTTTCCGGGCCCGCTTCAAGTACCCTGCTGCGGTGCTGATGCGTCGCCCATGACGCGTATTGGCTTGAAAGTAGCCCGCGCCCTCTTGCGTGGCACCATTGAAATCGTCGTTGCGAGGCACGCCGATGGCCTGCGCCGAGGCGATAAAAGCTTCACACAGAGGGTGCTGGTCGGGCAAATCTGAAACCGCGAATGGGCCGCCCGTTCCATGCCATTCATTGGCGCCCCGGCTCTGATCCTCGGCTTTGATGAAGCTGGGCAGCAAGTCCGCATAGGACCAACCGGGGATGTTCCAGAGATCGAAATCTTGGGCTTGACCTCGAATGTAGACCAAACCATTGATGGAGGACGATCCGCCCAACACTTTTCCCCTCGGGGTGAAAATGCGCCGGCCGTTGCAGTGGGGTTCAGGTTCCGATTCGTAGGACCAATTGAGCGTGGGGTGATTGAACAGTTTGCCGTATCCCATGGGAATGTGAATCCACGGGTGGCTGTCACGCCCCCCTGCTTCGAGCACCAACACCTGCAGGCGCCCTGATTCTGTGAGGCGGTCGGCCAACACACAACCGGCTGAACCCGCGCCCACAATGATCACATCGGCTTGTTGCATGCTGGCATTTTGACTCAATGGCCGCTGGAATGCATCCGGGTGCGTGTCAGGGTTGCACATGGATGTGCTCGGCTAGGGGTAAACGCCATAGGTGTTCCGATCTTTATTTTGATAATGACTCAAAAGATGATCGCTTCACAATAAATTTTAAGGAGACTTCTCATGTTCAAGGGCAAGTTTTGGGGCATAGCAGCTTTGACCGCACTTTGCAGCCTGGGGGCCTGGGCTCAGGGTAAAACCCTCAAAGTGGGCGTCATTTTTGACATGTCTGGCGCGTTGGCTGCCGGTGGCTCTAACGCCAGTTACCTGGGGACCAAATACGCCATTGACATGATCAACGAGCGCGGTGGAGTGGAAGGCTATCGCATCGTCCCGGTTTATGTCGATGCCCAAAGTAAGGCCGAGGTGGCCATCAACGAGACCGAGCGCTTGTTGAATCAGGAAAAAGTGGACATGATCATGGGCGTTTTTTCCTCGGCTCACTGTGTGCCGATGGCTCAAAAAATCGATCAGTCCAAGAAATTCATGTGGGCCAATGTCTGTGTGGCCTCCTCCGTGTTTAAGGACAAAAACCTGCGTTATGTGTTCCGAGCCCAGGTCCATTCCGATCAGTTTGGTGAGGCGTCTTGTAAATTCCTGCATGAAAGTGCCAAATCACGCTTGGGCAAGGATCCCAAAGACCTGAAGGTGGCTGTCATTTATGAAGACGGGCCGTATGGCGCTGGCGTGGCCGCAGGCAACGAAGTTTCTTGTAAGCAACTGGGCATGCAAGTGGTGCTCAAAGAGGGTTATGCCGCCACCGCTCCCGACCTGTCGCCTTTGGTGACCAAGCTGCGTCGGGCGCGTCCTGACGTGATTTTGCACACCGGCTACAACCCTGACATCACTTTGTTTCTGCGTCAAGCCAAAGAGCAGGGACTCAAGTGGTCCGCGCTCATTGGTCACGGCGCCGGGTACGGCCAGTTTGACAAGCTCTACGCCACATTCAAGGAAGATGCCAACTTGATCTTCAACGTGGATCCAGTGGCCGCCCAGTTGCTGGATCCCAAGTCCCTGCAACCAGGCTTGGGCGCCATCACCGCCGAAATGATCAAACGCTACAAGGCCGATGTCAAGGGTGATGAGGTGCCCACCCATGTGTCGATGGGTTTCAACCAAAGTTGGATTTTCTTCACCGATGTGATGCCGCGCGCAATCAAGAAGTATGGTGGCGTGGATCCCGAAGCTTTGCGCAAGGCCGCTCTGGATACCGACATCGCCCCGGGCGGGACGATACAAGGGTACGGCGTCAAGTTCTTCCCCCCCGGGCACCCCATGTCGGGACAAAATGAACGGTCTACCCCCGTGGTTCATCAGTACTCTGGCAACGACACTTTTGTGGTCTGGCCCAGCTCCATCAAAACCAAAGACCCTGTGTTGCCCCTCCCCAAGGGCCATTCCTACGCCAACTGATGCTGTCAGTTCACAATCTGACCAAACGGTTTGGCGGCTTTACTGCGGTTGACCAAGTTTCCTTTGAGGTCAGCCGTGGCGAGATCCTGGGTCTGATAGGCCCCAACGGATCGGGTAAAAGCACCACCTTCAATGTGCTGGCGGGCTTGTATGCCCCCAGCGAGGGCGAGATCGTTCTGAATGGTCGCTCCATCGGTGGAATGACCCCTAACGAAGTCTGTCGGCTGGGCTTGGCACGCACCTTTCAGATTCCCCGACCTTTTCGCAAATTGAGCATTTTGGAGAACGCCACTTTGGCGGCCTATTTCGGCGCCAGTCAACCCATTGATCGCAAAGAGGCTCTGCGGCGAGCTTGCGACGCGCTCGAACTGATCGACCTGCCATATGCAGACCACGCCAGCGTGGATGGGCTGGGGGCGGCGGGTCTGAAGAAGCTGGAAATGGCGCGTGCCCTGGCCACACAGCCGAGCTTGCTCTTGGCCGACGAAAGTTTGGGGGGGTTGGACGAAAGCGAGATGGAGTCAGCAGCCCAGATGCTCAAGCGCATCCGTGACGAACGGGGCGTGACCATCATTTGGGTTGAGCACATCATGGGGGTCTTGATGCGGGTGATCGATCGTTGCATGGTGTTGGACCATGGCGTCCTCATTGCGCAAGGCAGTCCGAGCGAGGTCGTGCACGATCCCAAAGTGGTCGAGGTCTATCTGGGGACCGATGCATCGGGTTTGCAAAAGCAATTCAACCGTCAAATGCAGGAGGTTGGATGCTGAGTCTGGAACATGTGCATGCGGGATACGGCAGTTTTCAGGCCTTGTTTGACGTCAGCTTGTCGATTCGGGCCGGCGAGGCGGTGGCCGTGATCGGACCCAATGGGGCGGGTAAATCGACCCTGTTGCGTGCCATCTCAAGGCTCATCGACGTCACCGCCGGTGAGATGAGACTGAACGACCAAAACTACACCCATCTAGCCCCGCATCTTCTTGTGGGCATGGGAATCGCACATGTTCCTGAAGGGCGGCGCTTGTTTCCCCGATTGAGTGTCGAGGACAACCTCAGAATTGGGGCTTATCACCCCCAGGCGAGGGCTCACATGGCCGATCGTCTGGCTTATGTCTATGACCTTTTTCCGCGCATGAAAGAGCGCCGCCATCAGGTGGCCGGCACCATGTCGGGCGGCGAGCAACAGATGTGTGCGATTGGCCGTGCCTTGATGAGCCGCCCGGCACTGTTGTTGCTCGATGAGCCCTCGGCAGGGCTGGCTCCTGTGGTGGTGCAGTCTATTTTTGAATTGATCCAGCGCATCCGGGGCGAGGGCTATACCGTTCTGATTGTCGAACAAAACATCCAGCAAGTGTTGCAGGTGGTTGATCGCGGCTATTTGCTCGAAACCGGTCGAATCCGCGCCAGTGGCACGTCGGCCCAATTATTGGCCAGCACCGAAGTGCAAAAAGCCTATCTGGGGGTTTGATGGCATTTTTTGATATTTTTTTGCTCGAAGCCATCATCAACGGTTTGTTGCTGGGCGGTCTTTTGGCTCTGCTTGCGCTGGGGCTCAACCTGATCTTTGGCGTCATCGATGTGGTGTGGATCTCGTACGCCGAACTGATGATGATCGGCATGTATGGCATCTATTGGGCGCACGTTGACATGGGTTGGTCGCTGGTGCTGGCCTTTCCTTTGGGCATTGTGCTCACTGCAGCCATCGGAGCCTGCATGCACCATTTCATCATTCGCCCTGTTTTGATGGCCGAGCCCATCAACCAACTGCTGGTCACCGGCGGGGTGCTTTTTTTCCTGCAAGCGGTCGCCACAGTCACATTTGGGATTGATTTTCGCAACCTCGGCATCCGGTTGCCCAGCGTGCTGGTGGGAGACATCAGCCTGTCGATGGCGCGCCTGATCGCTTTCGGGGTGGCGATGCTGGCGATTGCGGCGACCTATTTGTTTTTAAACCGGACGCATGCCGGTACTGCGATCAGGGCGATCAGCCAGGATCGGGGTGTCATGCCATTGATGGGGGTCAATGCCAGCCAGATTTATTTGCTGACGTCTGCCTTGGGCGGATCGCTCGCGGGTCTGGCCGCTTGTTTGTTGGTTTTGCAGTACGACGTTCATCCCGCGATAGGTTTGTCTTTCGGCCCGATCACATTTCTGGTTTGCGTCATGGGGGGGCTGGGTCATTTGATCGGGGGCTTCGTGGCCGCGTTCCTCTTTGCCCAATTCATTTCTGTAGGAGGCTTTGTACTGGCCATCGAGTGGGGGTATGTGTTGGCCTTTGTCTTTTTCATCGGCATGATGTTCATCCGCCCTCAGGGCATTTTGTCTGCAAGGCGGTGACACCATGAGTCGCAAGACATTTTGGATGGGGATGTTGGCCGCACTGGGGGCGGCCCCTTGGCTGGGTTTGGGGTCGTACCCCATGCACTTGATCATCGTCGCTCTGCTGCTGGGCTTCATTTACACCAGTTGGGCCTTGATGGGGCGCTTGGGCCTGGTGAGCCTGGGGCACGGTGCTTTCATGGGCATCGGCGCTTATGTGACGGTTTTGCTGTGGAATTTTTACGGTCTTCCGCCCCTGGCCGGCGCGCTGGTTGCGGTGGCGTTGAGTGTGGCCGTAGCCCTTTTGATCGGCTACCCCTGTTTCCGTTTCAAGATCGTCGGCCATTATTTCGCCCTGGTGACGCTGGCGCTGGCCGAGGTGGTCAGGTTGGTGATTGTGGCCCAGCGCGAGCAAACCGGAGGATCTTTGGGCTTGACGCCCAAGTCGGGACTGGTAGACGGTCAGGTCGCTTCTTTGTGGGCCATGCAGTTTTCAGACCGGCGGATTTGGTTCTATCTGGCTTTGGTCGCCTGGCTGTTTGCCCTTTGGGTCTGGCATCGGGTGGATCGCAGCATGGAACGCGACGCCTTGCAAGCCATCGCCGAGGACGAAGATGCCGCAGCTTCCATCGGCATTCATGTCACCCGAACCAAATTGCGCATCACGGTTTTGTCGGCGGCCATGACCACCCTGGGTGGTGTGCTCTACGCTCAGTATCAGCTCTACATCAACCCGGAGACCGTCTCGGGCATCGGTGTTTCCCTGCAAATGGTTTTTGGGGTGATTGCCGGTGGGTTGTTTGTCATGCTCGGTCCCACCTTCGGCGCCGTTTTTTTACTGGCCCTGCAAGAAATCCTGCGGGTATTGATCGGTAATCAGATCCATGGACTGGACTTGTTGATTTACGGGGCTTTGTTGGTGTTTTTCATCATCCGCATGCCCAAAGGCATTCTGGGCACTTGGCTGGAACGTCATTCGAGGTGAAGGATCATGTTGAAACTCAATAGCTTTGCGCCAGGCGGTTATGACTTTGTGGTGGGGGGATTTCCTTACAGCGCGGGGGTGCGGGCGCAAGCGGGCCACAGCTTGCGCCGCGTCAGATTTTCACGGGTCTTACCCCTGAACGAAGGATTTGACTGGATCCAGACCCATTTGAAAAGCCAAGGCCTGCCCTTGCATCATCTGGCGGCGTGTGAGTTGCGCTCGCCAGCGGCCTTGACCTTGCAGGGTTTTCAGTCGTTTAACCGGGGGTATGTCAAGATACTGACCCAATGGGGCTTGATTCATGAAGGCTTGAATCCGGTGGCGCGCAGCAACTTGGCCCCCCAGCACGGTGCCCCACCTGTACCAGGTTTTCACGCTTTTACCTACTCGGTTCCCGCAGTCGGATCGCGCGATTGGGTGGTGGCTGGCAGTGGCGAATGGCCCGAAGATCAACCCTTTCCCCAGGGCATTGTGGCTCGGGGCGACGTCTCCGAACCGGGCTTGAGGCGCAAAGTGGCGTATGTCCTGGACACCATGCTCCAGCGCATGCAGGCCTTGCACGTCACCCCTCAAGACGTGAGCGCGGTACAGGTCTACACGGTACACGATGTGGCGCCCTGCTTCGCCGACGAATTTCAAAGGCGACGCTTGCTGGCGCCCGGCTTGACTTGGCATCTTTGCCGCCCTCCGATTCTGGAGCTCGAGTTTGAGATGGATGTGCGAGGGGTGCGACAAGAGCTTTGGGCACCGGTATGACCCCTTGTGGGCTCCGGCCTGGACAGGAGGCGTAAAAATCAAAACCACACCATTTGCGTGGAGGCAAGCTCTATGAACTTGGCAGATCGACCTCAAGCCTGTCACACCTCGGTAGTCCATGATGTGATGAAAGACATGGGCCTGTTCATCCGCGTTTTGCCGCGGACGATCACCGGCCTTGAGCCCGGCATGAAAGCCTCCGGGCCGGTATTCACGATCCGGGGTCGTCCCGATCCGACCCTTGACAAACACACTTCGCTTTGCGAGTGGGCAGGGTTGTTGTCCAAGGTTCCGGCGGGTCGCGTGGTGGTTTGCCAGCCTCAAGACGATCTGCGTGCATTGTTTGGCGGTTTATCGGCCGAGGCATTGGGGCTCAAACAGGTTCGGGGCTATATCGTGGATGGCGGCTGCCGAGAAAACGATCTGAAGGGGCAGGATCGTGGACTTGATGAGGGTCTATGGGATCAGAAAAAAAGGACTTGGATTTCTCCAAGCCCTTGATTTCAAAAAAATTTGGTGGCGCTTCACGGATTCGAACCGCGGACCTGTGGATTATGATTCCATCGCTCTAACCGACTGAGCTAAAGCGCCAGAGAGCAAAATTGTAGCACCAAACCGGGCCTGAATTCATCCGGCCTGAACCGCCCGGTCTCTGCCGCTTGCCTTGGCCTGATACAACGCTTCATCGGCCCCCTGAATGGTTTTGAGCAAGGTTTTGCCACCCGAGTTGTCATTGACCCCGACCGAAATGGTGATGCCGATTTGCTGATCTGGGCTGACCCGAATGGTGTCCTGCCGAAAGCGCTCGACCAGCGCTTGCGCTTTGCTCATGGCGGCCTCTATGGAGGTGTCCAGCAGCAGCACGCAAAATTCCTCGCCCCCGTACCGGGCCGGATGATCCTCCAGCCTGAAACTGTTGAGCAAAGTGCGGCCAGCATGACTGAGCACCGCGTCGCCCCCCAAATGGCCATGGCGGTCGTTGATCGACTTGAAGTGGTCGATGTCGATCATCAGCAGGGCATAACGCGCGCCCTTTGCGGCCCATTCATCGGCCCATTCAAAAAAGGCACGGCGGTTGACCAGGCCCGTCAGCACATCGCGCCGGGCTCGCTCGGCAATGAGTTGCTTTTGGGCATCGTGCACGCCGGCGAAAAAACTCATGGTCGACGACACCACGAACAAGGCGCCCAGCACCAAGGCACCTTGATGCGCCCCTGCCAGCGAAATCGGCGCCAGCGGAGCGTCCAGATTGAACAGCGCCCAAACGAAGCGAGCCCAGTAGCCTGCGGACATGACCCCCAAGGTAACGGCCAGAAAAATGCCAGCCAAGGGCCGGGGTTTGCGGGCATGCCGGACAATCACCACCATCGACGCAAACAGTTGGGTCCCCATGGTGAAACAGACGCTGGCCATGGCCCAGGCCACCGCCCAGTCCAACCAGAAAAAGCCCAACAGCCCGATCAGCCCGATCGCCCACAGAGCTCCGATCAGTCCTTTGGGCACCGGTCGATCGTAAAAGCGGCATTGCGCCATCAGGCTCAGGCTGGAGGCCGCCATCAAAAACAGATTGGGCAAAATGAAGCCCATCCAAAAAGGCATCGTGTGGCGCAAAAAAATCAGCAACACCGAGACGCCCGCACAAGCGATCCCCGCAGCCCACTCGCGCAGTCCAAACTCGCGGTCGGTGATGGTGGTCGGGAAACTCCAGGAGATCAGCCCCATCAGCAACGACAGGACGCCGATCGAAAAAATCAGGGTGTTCGAATCTAACTGCATTCGATCCACCCTCCGCTCAGGCCATGGGGGCGTCCAGGCCGATGTCCATCATCATCTGGCTGGCCAGTCCCTCGAGCACTTGGCGCAGGGTTTCGTCGCTCAGCGCTTGCGGCACCACCAGCAAGGCTCGCACTTTGAATTGCGATTGCCCATCGACATTGACGATTTCGGTGTGCAGGTCTTCGATGCTGACGCCGCGCTCGGCCAACCCCACCGACAACTCGCGCACAATGCCAGGCCGATCCGGTCCGGTCAGCTCAAAACGCAACATCCGGTTGCCGGCCGCCACCGGCGGCGAATCCGATCGGGCCCACTGAACACTCAGCCCTTCGGATTCGAGTTTGCCCAAGGCGGTAATCACCTGATCGGCTTGTTCGGGCGAGACTTGCAAATGCACCACGCCCGCAAACTGGTCGGCATAGTGCGTCATGCGGCTGTCGGCCCAATTCACGGCCAGGCCTTGCACACTGTCGGAGACCAGCCGCACGATGCCGGGGCGATCGCGCCCGATGACGGTCACCACCAGCGAGGTGGTCAGGGTGTTGTCGTGCGGCACCAGCGACACGTTGCGCTTGATCATCGGAGCCTTGGTGGCAAAGCGCGGGTCTTGTTTTTGGGCCGGCAAGCTGCCATGGTCGGCAGCGTGCTGCACCACTTGGCGAATCAGCCGCAACCCCATCGGCGACAGGGCGCGCTCCCACAGGTCGCGGGCACTTTCGCCCTTGACCACGAAGCACCAGTCTTGGGCCGCAATCGCCCCGTCGTCCCAGCCCGCGTCCAGGTGGTAGATGGATCCGCCGGCAATCGGGTCACCTGCGAGCAGCGTCCACTCCACAGCGGCGATGCCGCGGTGACGCGGCAACAAAGAGGGGTGGTAGCCGATGGCGCCAATGTGCGCGCGTGCCAGGGCTTCGGGGGTGACAAAGGCGTGGGTGTGGGCGGCCACGATCAGGTCGCAGTCTTCTTGCAGGGCGTCACCCGGCACTTTGCGCGGGCTCTCGAGCACCGTCAGGGGCAAACCCGCCTTTTGGGCCGCCAGCGCCAGCCGGTCATCGGCGGCGTTGGCCACCACCCGAACCACCTCGTGGCCGTCTTCCAGCAATTGAGCCAACACGGTGGCGCCAAAGTAGCGCGATCCGATCAGGGTGCATTTCAAGGCCATGTCGGCGCTCCTTCAGCGGTGTTTGAATTCGGGTTTGCGTTTTTCCACAAAGGCCTTCATGCCTTCTTTCTGGTCCTCGGTGCCAAACAGGGCATGGAACATTCGGCGCTCAAACATGACGCCGTCGGCCAAGCCCCCTTCAAAGGCGCGGTTGACCGACTCTTTGGCCGCCATCACGGCCAATTGTGAATAACTGCAGATCATCAGGGCTGCCCCCAAAGCCTCGGTCATGAGTTGGTCCAGCGGCACCACCCGGCTGACCAATCCGGAACGCTCGGCCTCGGCGGCGTCGATCATGCGCCCGGTCAGGGCCAGGTCCATGGCTTTGGACTTGCCCACCGCACGGGGCAAACGCTGGGTCCCTCCGGCACCGGGGATGATGCCCAGCTTGATTTCGGGTTGGCCAAATTTCGCGTTGTCGGCGGCAATGATGAAGTCACACATCATGGCCAATTCGCACCCCCCGCCCAAGGCAAAACCGCTGACGGCGGCGATCACGGGTTTGCGGATGCTGCGGATGGTTTCCCAGTCGCGGGTGATGTAGTCGTTGCCATAAGCGTCGGCAAAGGTGTATTCGGCCATGACGCCAATGTCGGCCCCGGCGGCAAATGCCTTTTCGTTGCCGGTGATGATCATGCAGCCGATGGCCGGGTCGGCTTCAAAGGCTTTCAGGGCCTGTCCCAACTCCACCATCAGTTGCGGGTTCAGGGCGTTGAGTTGCTTGGGCCGGTTCAGGGTGATCACCCCGACTTTGCCACCCTCGGTGCGGACCTCGATGCATTCATGCGACATGGCGATTCTCCAGAATATTCACAGCATTCGATCACAGTGTAAGGCAGTTGACACGCCTCGATCCCGTTCGGGAAAACATCAGCCAACCGATCGGTCGGTTAATGATAGATTCGGGTCAGGAGACACGCAACATGACAGAACCGACCGTCCTCTACGAAGAGCAAGGTGCCGTGGCCTTGGTCACCCTGAACCGGCCCGCTAACCTCAACAGCCTGAATCTGGAGATGCACCAAGCCCTTTGGCGGGCGCTGGACCAGGCCGAATCGAATCCCTCCATCCGCGCGCTCGTGCTGACTGGCGCCGGGCGCGGTTTTTGCGCCGGGGCCGATTTGTCCGGATTTGATTTTTCCGACGGACCCAACCGGGTCGAGCGGGCCGATCCCGGCCCGGTCATCGAGCGCGCGTTCAACCCCACCACCCGGCGCCTGATGCGCTTGCGCATGCCGGCGGTGGCGGCGATCAATGGTGTGGCGGCCGGAGCTGGCGCCTCGATTGCCATGGCGTGTGACATCGCCATCGCCCATCCGCAGGCCAGTTTCATCCAGGCGTTCAGCAAAATCGGCCTGATTCCCGACGCCGGCGGCAGCTGGCTGCTGGTCGAGCGCCTGGGGCTGGCGCGTGCGCTGGCCCTGGCCATGACGGGCGACAAATTGATGGCCCCGCAGGCTCAGCAATGGGGCCTGATCTGGGGCTTGGAAGAAGATTGCCTGGGCGCTGCGTTGGCCATGGCGCAAAAGCTGGCGGTCATGCCCACCGCCGCCTTGGTCGCCACCCGCCACCTGCTGCGCGACGCCAGCACGCGCAGCCTGGATCAGCATCTGGACATCGAGCGCGACACCCAATCGATGTTGGGTCGCACGCACGATTACTTTGAAGGCGTCAGCGCCTTTTTGCAAAAACGACCACCGCAATTCAAGGGGGAATGACATGGACGCCTTCGAACGCGCCCGCCGTGTGGGTGAGACCATGTTCGCGGTCGATACCGCCTCGCGCCTGACCATGGGCATGGAGTTGCTGCTGTGCGAACCCGGCCGGGCGATCTTGCGCATGCCGATCCGGGCCATGCACCTCAATGGCCACCAAATCTGTCATGGCGGGTTCATCTTCACGCTCGCCGACACCACCTTTGCCTTTGCCTGCAACAGCCACAACAAAAACGCCGTGGCGGCAGGTTGCAGCATCGAATTCCTCAAGCCCGTGCGCGAGGGCGATGTGCTCACCTGTGAGGGCCTTGAGCAGACCCTGTCGGGGCGCCACGGCATCTACGACATGAAGGTGCACAACCAGCACGGCGACGTGGTGGCCATGTTCCGTGGCAAAAGCGCCCAGATTGCGGGCACCGTTTTCCCTGAATGAGGTTTGGCATGACGCACACCCTGCCCCTGGAGCCGATCGAAAAAGCCAGCATCGACGAATTGCGCGCCTTGCAACTCAAGCGCTTGCAGGCCACCTTGCACCACGCCTACCAAAACTCGCCGGTCTACCGGCGCAAGTTCGATCAGGCGGGCGTGCATCCCGACGAGTGCCGCAGCCTGGCCGATCTGGCGCGCTTTCCCATGACCACCAAGGCCGATTTGCGCGACAACTACCCCTTTGGGATGTTTGCGGTCCCGCGTGAAAAGCTGGTGCGGGTGCATGCCTCCAGCGGCACCACCGGCAAGCCCACGGTGGTGGGCTACACCCAAAACGACATCGACACCTGGGCGCAAGTGGTGGCGCGCAGCATCCGGGCGGCGGGTGCCAGACCCGGCGACATGGTGCATGTGAGTTATGGCTATGGCCTCTTTACCGGCGGCTTGGGCGCACATTACGGCGCCGAAAAACTGGGCCTGACCGTGGTGCCGTTTGGCGGCGGCCAGACCGAGCGCCAGGTGCAACTGATTCAGGACTTCCGGCCCGACATCATCATGGTCACCCCCAGCTACATGTTGGCCATTGCCGATGAATTCCAGCGGCTCGGGCTGGATCCGGCAGACAGCAGTTTGCGCATTGGCATTTTCGGGGCCGAGCCCTGGACCAACGACATGCGGCGCGCGATCGAGCAACGCATGGGGCTGACGGCGGTCGACATCTATGGCTTGTCCGAGGTGATCGGGCCCGGTGTGGCCAGCGAGTGCGCCGAAACCCAGGACGGCCCGACCATCTGGGAAGACCATTTCTATCCCGAGATCATCGATCCGGACACCGGCATGCCCTTGCCCGACGGTGAACTGGGCGAGCTCGTGTTCACCAGCCTGACCAAAGAGGCCATGCCGATCATCCGCTACCGCACGCGCGACCTGACCAGGTTGTTGCCGGGCACCGCCCGCACCATGCGTCGCATGGAGAAGGTCACCGGACGCAGCGACGACATGATGATCGTGCGCGGCGTGAACGTGTTTCCATCGCAGATCGAGGAATACATCTTGCGCCAGCCCGAACTGGCACCGCACTACCAGTGCGTGCTCACACGCGAGGGGCCGCTGGATCACTTGACTGTCAAGGTCGAAACCCGCCCCGGCCTGGCGCCCGACAGCGCCAGCGCCCGGCAAGCCGCGCAACACCTGCAACGCGATGTCAAAGTGTTTGTCGGCACCTCGATTCAGGTCGAGTTACTGGCTGAAGGCGGGGTCGAGCGCAGCATGGGCAAAGCCAAGCGCGTGGTCGATCTCAGGGCCCGCTGAACGCCCCTCAAAGCCAGCGTTTCAGGGCATCCGCCTGGTTCGGATCGGGCAGCAATTGCCAGTTGGAGGCCAGCTTGGGGACCCTCAGTTCCAACCACATCAGTTGCTGGTCGCGGCTGACCAGGGCGCGGCAGCGCGTCCCGGGGCCCAACAGCAGCGGCAGGTCGTCGAGTTTTTTCAGCCGCCAGGGTTGGGTGCTTGCGCCGCGCCCGACCTCGATGCCCAGCCACTCATCGCCAGCCGCCATGCCCGCGTGTTCGGCAGCACCGCCGCGCAGCACCGCCTTGACGACCAGCCCCGCCGCCCCTTCTTGCACCCGCAGGCCCAGGCGCTGCGCCATGGGGGCCTTATCGGTGTCGATCTTCACCCCATGGGCGCGCAGCAACGGTGCCAACGGCAAGTCGCCGGTGGAGTGAACCCAGCGCTGGATGGACGCTGACCAGTCCCGCCCGGTGCAGGCCTCTAATTCCTGCAGCAAATCGGCTTCGCTCATGGGGCCGGCGGCGCATCGCTTCCACAGGCCACGCATGACGTCCTCCAAGCTGCTGCCGGCCTGGCGCAGACTCAAGTCCAGGCACAAGCCCACCAGCGCGCCTTTGGTGTAGTAGCTGACCGTGGCGTTGAGGGTGTTTTCATCCTGGCGGTAATACTTGACCCAGGCGTCAAAACTCGCTTGCGCCACGCTTTGCACCTTGCGCCCCGGGGTCTGATCGACCTGAACGATGGTTTTGCCCAGCAATTTCAGATAGCGTGCGGCGTCGATCAGCCCGGCGCGAACCAACAGCAAGTCGTCAAAATAACTGGTGAAGCCTTCAAAGAACCACAGCAGTTCGGTGTAGTTCTCTTGCTGCAAGTCGCAGCGGGCAAACTCATGGGGGCGCAGGCGTTTCACATTCCAGGTGTGAAAGTACTCGTGGCTGATCAAGCCCAGCAGCGTCACGTAGCCATCGCTGGCGCTGGGCTCACCCAGGCGGGGCAGGTCGCGCCGGTTGGCAATCAGCGCGGTGCTGTTGCGGTGCTCCAGCCCGCCATAGCCGTCATCCACCGCATGGAGCATGAACACATAGTCGCGGTGGGGCGCACGCCCCCGGGGGCCATGCCACATCTGGATCGCCGCCTTGCAGATCCGCTGGGTGTCGGCCAGCAAGCGCTGACCATCGAACGACGCGGGCGCACCCGCCACGACAAAGCGATGGCGCACGCCGCAGGCGACGAATTCGCCCGACCAAAAGTCACCCAACTCAAAAGGCGCGTCGATCAGTTCATCGTAGTCTTGCGCCCCGTAGGTGCCCCAACCCCGCGCGTCCACCCGCAGCGCTGACAGGCCGGTGGCAACCCGCCAGCCCCGGGTGCCGCGCGGCGGCACCACGCTGATGTGGTGGGGCGCATCGGTTTGACCCTGTGCGCTCAGGCACAGGCTGGTGCCATTGAAAAACCCGCGCCGGGTGTCGAGCCAGGCGGTGCGCACCGAAGGGTCAAAGGCATACACCCGGTACTTCAGCGTCAGGGGGCGATCCGGCCGGCAACGGATCGTCCAGGTGTTTTTATTGACTTGCGTCAGGGCGCAGGTGCTTCGCCCTTGATGGGCGCTGAGTTCTTGCAGGTGGCGGGAAAATTCGCGCACCAAATAGCTGCCCGGGATCCACACCGGCAGCGACACCACTTGCTCGGGCTGGGGCTGTGCAATCGTCATTTCGACGTCGTACAAGTGGGCGTGCACATCGCGGGCACTGACCACATAGCTGACGGCAGCGGTTTGCAAGGGTTTGGGTTGGCGGGGCATCCGGACTCCTTCAGGTGGCAGCTGCGCCCAGCAGGCAGCTCAACACCGACACCAGCGTCAGGCGAAAGCGCAGCGTCATCCATTCGCGCAAACCGGCCACGGGCCAGGTTTTGCGATCGACCAAATAGCAGGCCAACAGCAACAGAGCCAACAACGGCAAGCCGGCATAGGCGGGCATGATCACCGCCAACCAGGCGACCAGCGAGGGGCTGACACCCCAGATCAGGTGAAAGGTGCGCAGCGGCGTGTTTTCGCGCAGGGCCAGGCCCCAGTGGATGCCGCCCAAAAATGAGGCGATGACGGCGCCATACGAGGTCAATGCAATGGCCACCAGGGGCAGCACATCGACTTCAACCAGAAACATCAGCAAAGCGCCCAGCACAAACGGGATCAGGCCGGCATAACCCAGGCGGTGGGCCCAGCGGCCCTGTTCAGAATCGACTTGCAAAGGCATGATGAACTCAGAGTTGCTTTTCCAATTGGGCGATCGGGATGGCTCCCGGGATGCGCACGCCACTGGCGGTGAAGGTGGTCGGCGTGCCGGTGATGCGGTGTTTGCGCCCGAATTCGACATTGCGGTCGATGGCGCTGCTGTCGCAGGTGGCCGCCGCCGGGGTTTTGGCTTGAAGCATCCAGTCTTGCCAGGCTTGTGCGCGGTCTTTGGCGCACCAGATGTGACGCGACTTTTGCGTCGAGTCAGCCCCCAGCACGGGGTAGATGAAGACATGGATGGTGACGTTGTCCAGGCGTTCCAGATCGCGCTCGAAGCGTTTGCAGTACCCGCAATTGGGATCGGCGAACACCGCCATTTTGCGCTGGCCGTTGCCGCGCACCAGCGTCAGCGCATCTTTGACCGGCAATTTGGCAAAGTCGATGGCGTTGAGTTTTTCCAGCCGTTCTTCAGTCAGGTTGCGCTTTTGCCGGGCGTCGATCAGCTCACCCTGAATCAGGTAATTGCCTTCAGCATCGGTGTAGTAGATCTCGTTGCCTTCGGTTCTGATTTCAAACAGCCCGCTCATCGGGGTGCGGCGCACTTCTTCGATGCGCGGCAGGCTGGGCAGTCGCTCGGTCAGGTTTTTTCGGATCTGGTTTTCCTGCCCTTGGGCGTGGGCTGCCGGGACGGCAACGGCGGTCAGGGCGAAGGCCAGCTGCAGGGCCAGCAAAGAGGTGATGCGTTTCATGTGCCAATGTCCAGATGGGTGGCTTGCGCCATGGTCCAGCGCTTGAAGAAGTCGAGGCGATTGACGCACGACAAGCCCGTGTTGCGCAGCCAGCGGGCGATGGGGGAAGGGTGGGCATACAGGGTTTGCAAGCCGTCGCAGGCGGCGTTGACGACCGCCAGAGCCAGTTTGCGTTGACGCTCATACTCGCGCAGCAAGCGGGGGTCGGACACCCCGGACAGGCGACCCTGACGTTGCCGCTGGCGCAGCACTTGGGCCAGGCAGGCCACATCGTCCAGGCCCAGGTTCAGTCCCAGACCCGCCAGCGGGTGGATGGTGTGCGCCGCGTCGCCCACCAGCACAAACGCCGAGCCGTCGGGGGTTGTGCCGCTCCAGTGGCGCGCCCGCGCCGATTGCAAAGGCCAGACCGCCCGTGGGCTGGTCAGGCTCAGGGCACCCAACTCGCCGGCGGTTTGTTGCATCAAAACGGGTTCGAGTTGGGACGCATCCTGCACCAAGCGGCTTTGTGCCAGCAGCGGCGGCAAGGACCACACCACCGCGCTGCTGTGGGGGTCGCCCAATGGCAACAGCGCCAGGATGGTGGCTTGTGAACCCGAATTCACGAACCATTGGCGGGCACACTGGTCATGGGGTCGGGCATGCTGAACCCGAAAGGCCAGTGCGTGCTGGTCGTAGGGTTGGCGTTCAAAGCCCAGGCCCCAGGCGTCGCGGCTGCGGCTGGCCTTGCCCTCGCAGACCACGGTCAGTTCAGCACGAGGGGGGGCGTCGAGCAATCGGACGCCGCTGTGCTCGGCCACGCGTTGGCGCAACAAGGCCAGCAACGCGGGCACCTCGACGATCCAGCTCAGCGGCTGGTGGCCCGGGCCTTCAAACCCGATCTGGCCGCCGTCATCGCCCCACACCGCCATGCGTTGCACCGGGCTGGCTGCCGCCTCGGGCCAAGCGGTCAGGCTTTCAAGCAATTGGCGCGCCGAGGCATTGAGCGAGTAAGCCCGAACATCGGCTTCCCCTTGGGGCATACCGGCGGGCGAATCCAGCGCGACCCGCAGCCCCTGGCGGGCGAGCGCCAACGCCAGGGCACAGGCTGTGATGCCGTCGCCACGGATGCAGACGTCAAAATCAAAAGACATGGGCTCATTTTAGGGTGCGCCCATGGGGCAGCCCCATCTTTGCGACAATCGCCCCATGAGCACCGCAGCCATCCTCTCTGAAATCTGGGTTTATCCCCTCAAGTCCTGCGCCGGCATTTCGGTGCGCCAGTCCACCCTGACCGAAACCGGTCTGGAATGGGATCGCACCTGGATGGTGGTCGATGCCCAGGGCAGCATGGTCACCCAACGCGAATTGCCGGCCATGGCCCTGATCGAGACCCGCTTGCGCGCGACCGAGGTGGTGCTGCGGGCGCATGGCATGTTGGCTCTGCACCTGGCCATGGATCAGGCCGAAGGCCAGACCCGGGTCGAGATCTGGGGCCAGCAGGTGCCGGCCTACGACATGGGCGACCTGGCCGCCCAGTGGCTGACCGACTTTTTGGCGCAAACCCCGGCGGGCCGGGCCCTGGGGCCTTTGCGTCTGGCCCGTTTTGATCCCGACCACCAGCGGCCCAGCGACCCCCAGTGGGCGCAAGGGCATCCGGGGCTGAACACCTTTGGCGACGGGTTCCCGTTGCTGATCGCAGGTGCCGCCTCGTTGCAAGAATTCAACCGCCGCGCCCGGGACATGGGGCGCTCCGAGGTCGACATCCAGCGCTTTCGCCCCAACCTGGTCATCGCCGGGCTCGAACCGCACCAGGAAGACCGCTTGCAAGCCATCACCTTGCAGACGCCGCAAGGGCCGGTGGAAATCCGGCCGGTCAAGCCTTGCGTGCGCTGCAGCGTACCCGATGTCGACCCCGCCGATGGCCAATCCGATGGCGCCGTCAATCCGGTGTTGCAAAGCTACCGACAAGATCCGCGCATGAATGGTGCGCTGACTTTTGGCATGAACGCCATCGTGACCCGGGGTCTGGTGCCCGCCGCCAGCGAGCAGCCCGAGCCGGTGCTGAGCGTGGGCATGGCGGTGGAAGTCGCCTGACATGAACCGGCTGGTGGTGTGCGCCGACGATTACGCCCTGAATCCCGGGGTTTCACGGGCCATCCGCGAGCTTGCTGATCAAGGCCGAATCAGCGCCACCAGCGCCATGGTGTGGTCCGACCATTGGCCTGAGCACGCCAAGCCTTTGCGCGATCTGGCGGGCCGCATCAGTGTCGGCTTGCACCTCGATGGGACCAGCCCCTGGGCCCTGCGCGCCGGACACGGCATGCCTTTGGGCCTGCTCATGCTGCGCAGCGCCTTGGGTGCCCTCGATGTCGCCCGGGTACGGGCGGCGATAGAACGCCAGCTCGACCGCTTTGAAGCGGCATGGCAAGCCCCGCCAGACCATGTCGATGGTCATCAGCACATCCAGCAGTTCCCGGTTTTGCGCCAGGCACTGGTCCAGGTGTTGCAACAGCGTTATGGCCACAGCCGCCGCCCTTGGTTGCGGGTATCCCGCCCGCACGCGCAAGAACGTGGTTTCAAGTCCTGGTTGATCGGGCGCATGGGCGCGAGCCACCTGGCTGCTCTGGCGCAACAAGCCGGCTTGCCCCATTCGACCACCCTGGTCGGCATCAGTGACTTTACCGGCGATGCCCAGCATTGGCTCGATCAGGCTCAGACTTGGCTGGATTGGATCCGCCAATCCCCGGATGCGGTGCTCATGTGCCACCCCGGCCTGGCCGATGCCGATGCCCACGACGGAATTGCCAGCGCCCGGGTGCAAGAGTGGCAGGCCTTGTCCGATCCGCGTTGGCCGCTGGCTTTGCAAAGCCGTGGCCTGAGCTTGACCCGTCAACCCGGGCCCTGCGCCGCTGCGGAGGCCGCATGACCGCGCGGCGGGGTGTCTACACCTGGGTGGCCGGGCTGACTTTGGTCCTCTGGGTCTTGGCCTGGTTCAGGCCCCTGGCCTTGCCCGACGAAGGCCGCTACGGCGACATCGGGCGTTACATGTTGCTCTCGGGCGACTGGTTGGCCCCTCGGCTCGACGGCATCCCGTTCTTTCACAAGCCCCCGCTGCTGCACTGGTTGCAAGCGGCTGCCCTGAAGATCGCCGGCGTACATCCCTGGGTGTCGCGCGGGGTGCTTGTCGCCCATGCCGCCCTGATGCTCTGGGCCATGGCCTGGGCCGCGCGCAAGATCTGGGGCGAGCAGGTCGCCCAACGTGCGGTGCTGATGCTGGGCACCAGCCTGGCCTTTTTGATCGGCGGTCAATACATCAATCACGACATGCTGGTGGCAGCCTGGATCGGTGTCGCCATTTGGTGCTTTGCGCTGTCCTTGTTGCAGGGCGATCGCCCCTGCCCGACCTTGGCCCGTTGGGGTTTTGTGGCTTGTGCCCTGGGCGTGCTGGCCAAAGGCCTGATCGGCCTGGTCTTGCCCGGTTTGGTGCTGTTCGTCTGGATCACCCTGACGCGCCAGTGGCGCAAGATCTTGTACCTGCCGTGGCTCAGCGGCTTGGGCCTGTTGGCGTGCATCGCGTTGCCTTGGTTCATCTGGGTCGAGCGGGTTCACCCGGGCGTGTTCGACTACCTCATCGTGGGCCAGCACTTTGGCCGTTACACCGGTACCACCTTCAACAATCCCTGGCCCTGGTGGTTTTACGGCGTGATTTTGTGTGGTTTGCTTTTTCCCTGGACCTTGCTGGCTTATGCATCGGGTTTGGCGCGGCTCATCCGCCAGCCATGGGCTTGGTGGCGGCCAGCTTCGCCAGAGCAGGCCTTGCTGTGGGTTTGGCTGATCGCCATCGCGCTGTTTTTCAGCATGCCGCGTTCCAAGCTGGTGGGTTACATCCTGCCGGTGCTGCCGCCGCTGGCCGTGTTGGCGGCCCTGGCCTGGCAGCGCTGGATCGCGCCGCGCCGTTGGGGTGACGGGGTTTTTGCGGCCCTGTGCGTCGCCAACTTGGCCATCGCCACAGGTGCCAATCAGGTCGCCAGTCAGTACACCCTGAGCAAGCGCAGCAGCGCCGATGTGGCGCAACGGCTGGCCTGCGAGATCCAACCCGGGGACGAAGTCTGGGCGGCTGGAGCTTACCCTTACGACTTGCCCTACATCGCCAACCTGTCCAAACCCGTGCGGGTCCTCAATGATTGGGAGCATGCCCGTCGCACGGCCGGGGATAACTGGCAACGCGAAATGTTCGAAGGCGCGCCGTTCGATCCGGACGCAGCGCAGCACATCATGCAGCCGCTTGATCAGTTGCACGCACCGCACACCGAACACGATTGGCTGGTCACGCCAGTGGGCCGTTGGCAGGCCAACGAACTGAAGTCGTGGCAGTTGGTGCAACAAGGACGCGTCTGGTCGCTTTGGCGCGGCTCAGCGGGCGAAGGCCCAGAGTCGGCCCAGCACAAAGGTCTGCGCTGCAGCAACGACCATGGCCAGCCACAAAGCCGGCCATGAGGGCCATTCGAGCCAGCGCGTCATGAGCATGAAGCTGGCTTCGTTGCTGAGCAAACCCAACAAGGCTGTGATCCCGAACCGACGCAGGCTTTGCTGAACCGGGGTGGTGGTGTCGGCAAAACTCAGTCGTCGGTGCCCCGCAAAACTCACCCCAAACGCCACCCCGAAACCCAAGGCATTGGCCACTTCAGGCCAAAGGCGCGTTTCGAGCAGGGCAAACACCGTTGCGTGCACCAATGCGGCGCTGCCACCGACCACGCCGAACCAAAATCCGGAACGCCAGCGCGCGGGATTCATGCCTGGCCGGCATCCAGGCCACGGCCGATGCGTTCTTTCAGCAAATAGCTGGGTCGACGCTTGACCTCTTCATAAATGCGGCCGACATACTCAGACAGCACGCCGAGCGACAGCAACTGGATGCCGCTGAAAAACATGATGCTGACCACGATGGTCGCATAGCCCGGCACCGAGATGCCCCAGACAAAGTACTCAATGATGGCCCACAACCCATAGCCCATGGCCGTCATGGCAATCAGCAACCCGGCGATGGTCAGCAGGCGCAGCGGCACCGTCGAGAACGCCAACATGCCAGTCAGGGCCAGGGCAAATGCGCCGCGCAACCCGAAGTTGCTGCGTCCTTCGATCCGTTCCAGGGGTTCATAGTCCAGGGCCAGGCTGGGGTACCCGACCCAGGCATACAAGCCTTTCATGAAGCGGTTGCGCTCAGGCAGGGCTTTCAGGGCCTCGACCACGCGCCGATCCATCAGGCGAAAGTCACCCGCATGGGGTGGAATTTGCACCCGGTTGCCCCAGTTGATCAACTTGTAAAACAATCCGGTCAGCCAACCTTGCAAGGCCGAGTGGTCTTGGCGGTGGCGGCGTACGGCATAGATCACATCCAGCCCCTGCTGCCAGTGCTGCAGCATCTGCGGCAACAAATCCACCGGATGCTGGCCATCGGCGTCCATCAGGATCACCACATCGCCTCGGGCGGCCTCCAGACCGGCTGTCATGGCGGCTTCTTTGCCAAAATTGCGCGACAGGTCCAACAACACCACCTCGGGGTGCAGTTGGCACAAGCCGGCAACCACCCGGGCGGTGTCATCGCGACTGCCGTCGTTGACCACGATCAGTTCGATCTGCACCGCCAGCGTGCGCAGCACCGACAACACGGCGGGCACCACCACCGGCAGGTTGCGCGCTTCGTTGTACGCCGGCATGACACACGACAGGCGCAAGGCGTCGAAACCGGGACGAGGGCGGGACAAAGGCTGCATGGGATCAAGCATAACGCAATGTCTCTGCTGGCTTGTGTCGCCGGGAGAGAAGGGGCGAGCGCTTACAATGGAGTCAAACTACCCCACTGATTCAACATGAGCCTCAAATGCGGCATCGTGGGCCTGCCCAACGTGGGCAAGTCCACCCTCTTTAACGCCCTCACCAAAGCCGGCATCGCGGCCGAAAACTACCCCTTTTGCACCATCGAGCCCAACACGGGGGTGGTCGAGGTGCCCGACCCGCGCCTGCAGCAACTGGCCGAGATCATCAGCCCCGAGCGCATCGTGCCGGCCATCGTCGAATTTGTCGACATCGCCGGCCTGGTGGCCGGGGCCAGCAAAGGCGAAGGCTTGGGCAACCAGTTTTTGGCCCACATCCGCGAAACCGACGCCATCGTCAACGTGGTGCGTTGCTTTGACGACGCCAACATCATTCACGTGGCGGGCAAAGTCGACCCGATTTCCGACATCGAGGTGATCCAGACCGAGTTGTGTCTGGCCGATCTGGGCACGGTCGAAAAAGCCCAGCAGCGCTACGGCAAAGCCGCCAAGAGCGGCAACGACAAGGAAGCCACCAAAATGGTGGCTTTGCTGGCCAAGGTGCAGCCCGTGCTGGATCAGGGCAAGCCGGTGCGCACGCTGGACTTGAGCGACGAAGAACGTGCTTTGCTCAAGCCCCTTTGCTTGATCACCGCCAAGCCGGCCATGTTTGTCGGCAATGTCAGCGAAGACGGCTTTGAAAACAACCCCTACCTGACCCGCTTGCAAGCCTATGCGCAAGGCCAAAACGCCCCGGTGGTCGCCATCTGCGCCAAGATCGAAGCCGACATGTCCGAGATGAGCGACGACGACAAGGCGATCTTCCTGGAAGAAATGGGCCAGACCGAACCCGGGCTGAACCGCCTGATTCGTGCCGCCTTCAAACTGTTGGGCTTGCAGACCTACTTCACCGCTGGCGTCAAAGAGGTGCGCGCCTGGACCATCCACATCGGCGACACCGCTCCGCAAGCCGCAGGGGTCATCCATGGTGACTTCGAGCGCGGCTTCATCCGCGCCCAGACCATTGCCTTTGACGATTACATCGCCTTCAAGGGCGAGCAGGGCGCCAAAGACGCCGGAAAGATGCGCGCCGAGGGCAAAGACTACATCGTCAAAGACGGCGATGTCATGAACTTCCTGTTCAACGTCTGACCCACGCGCCCCAAAAAAAATCCCCCTCATCGAGGGGGATGGGACATGAGTCGGCCCGCAGGCCGCTCCATCACTTCATGTAATCGGACACCACTTTCCAGCGGCCATCCTGGATTTGCGACAGGCGCGACTGGTCGTTGCCCAGGCGCTTGGTGGCCGTAAAACTCAGCGGCGGGCTGCCGAAGATGTCGCCCTGGAAGGTGATGCCGTCCATGGCCTTGATGAAGGTCTCGTGGGTCAGGTTTTTACCGGCTTTGCCCGCTGCGGTGGCAAAGTGCGTCATGGCCTGATAGCCGTAAACCGAGAACACGGTCGGGTCTTCGTTGAACTGGGTCTTGTACTTGGTGGCCCAGAAACGGATGGGTTGGGACGCTTCATCCAAATAGGGGTGCTGCGAGGTCATGGCGGCGTAAAGGCCGTCCATGGCTTTGCCGCCCAGTTTGTGGATCAGGTCGGTGTAGGCCGCTGACGAGCCCAGAAAGATCGGGTTGAAACCGGTCTTGCGCGACTCACCGATGGTGCCCACGGTCTCGCGGATGATCGTGCCCAGCACCACCATGTCGCAGTTGGCCGCTTTCATGCGGGC